>Ga0256843_1001081_pt1 | contig 22104 bp, 15 predicted proteins | sample AlvinellametaG_FD_191572 | JGI IMG/M metagenome (GOLD analysis project Ga0256843, IMG submission 191572) | Pompeii worm associated microbial communities from hydrothermal vent at the East Pacific Rise, Pacific Ocean - Alvinella | ecosystem: Host-associated > Annelida > Integument > Unclassified ... | reverse complement strand
AGGAGTGTAAATTGGACAAAATCAAAATCATAGGCGCCAGGGAAAACAATCTAAAAAATATAAATTTAGAAATTCCGAAAAATTCTCTTATAGTTTTTACGGGTTTATCGGGAAGTGGAAAAAGTACGCTCGCTTTTGATACTTTATATGCCGAGGGACAAAGAAGATATATAGAATCTCTAAGCTCATACGCAAGGCAGTTTTTGCAAAAGACGGGAAAACCGGAAGTCGATAAAATAGAAGGACTCACTCCCGCAATCGCAATAGACCAAAAAACCACTTCCAAAAACCCCCGCTCAACCGTAGGGACGGTTACGGAAATATACGATTATCTAAGACTACTTTATGCAAGAATAGGAATCCAGCACTGCCACCTTTGCGGCAAAGAAATTACTCAAATGACTCCTCAGGATATTATCAATGAGGTTTTAAAACTGCCTGAGGGAGCAAAAATAATAATTTACGCTCCTTTAATCAAAGAGAAAAAAGGCGAATTTCACGATTTGCTTGAAAAACTAAGAAAAGAAGGAATAATAAGAGCCTATATCGACGGCGTCATCGTAAGGCTTGATGAAGAAATAGAACTTAAAAAAACAAAAAAACACACAATAAAAGCGGTAATCGATAGAGTAATCGTAAAAGAAGAAAACAAATCCCGTATCGCTGAAGCGGTCGAAAAGGCTCTAAATAAGAGTTTCGGAGAGGTGGAAATAGAGATTTTAAACGCAAAAGATTTGGGACTTGAGAAGGATTTTATCCATTACAGCGAGCATATGGCGTGTTTTGATTGTAAGGTGAGTTTTGAAGAACTCGAACCTCTTGCATTTTCTTTTAACTCTCCAAAAGGTGCTTGTCCTAAGTGTGACGGGCTTGGAGTGACTTATACTCTTGATATTGAAAAGGTTATAAAAGACAAACCCCTAAATAAAGGAGCAATTCCGCTTGTCTGGGGATTTAATAAAAAATATTATCAGGAATTTTTCAAGGCTCTTTGCCAAGAAATCGGCGTGGATATGAATAAAAGCTTTTATGAGCTTGATGATTATCAAAAGAAAATAATCCTAAACGGCACGGCTTATGAGATAGAGTTTAATTACGGAAAACACAAAATATCAAAAAAATGGCCCGGACTCAGACAAATAGCTCTTGATTTATACAAAGACGAGGATATGAGCGAGATTATGAGCGAGAGTGTGTGTCCGGCGTGTAAGGGATTCAGGCTAAAACCCGAAAGCCTTGCCGTAAAGGTAGCTGGTAAAACTATCGCCGAAATTATCTCGATGCCAATTGATGAAGCTTATAAATTTTTTAGTGATGAAAAAAATTTTTCTCATCTTACGAATCAGCAAAAAAAAATCGCCGAACCTATACTAAAAGAAATCCGCGAAAGACTCTTTTTCTTAGTGGATGTAGGGCTTGGATATCTCACACTCCACAGAGACGCAAGGACGATAAGCGGAGGTGAGAGTCAAAGAATCAGGATAGCAAGCCAAATCGGTAGCGGGCTTACGGGTGTGATGTACGTACTTGACGAGCCGAGTATCGGACTTCACGAAAGAGATACGCTAAAACTTATAAACACCCTAAAAAACCTAAAAAACAAAGGAAACACAGTAATCGTAGTCGAACACGACAGAGAAACGATACTAAACGCCGATTATATCGTAGATATTGGTCCTGGTGCCGGAAAATACGGAGGAGAAGTCGTCTTTTCGGGAAATGTTGAAGAGCTTATGAAAAGCGATACCGAAACGGCAAAATATTTAAGATACGAAAAAGATATAAATTATCAAAAAAACCGTCCTCAAAAAGAGTGGATAGAAATCAAAAACGTAAATATTCACAACATTAAAAACCTAAACGTAAAAATTCCTCTAAGAAACTTAGTGTGCGTCACGGGTGTGAGCGGTAGTGGAAAAAGTAGCCTTATTTTACAAACCCTGCTTCCGGTAGCACGCGAAATACTCAACCACGCGCACAAAATCCAAAAAGTAAAAGGCGTAGAAATCACGGGGCTCAAACAGCTCGATAAAGTGATATATCTCGACCAAAGCCCGATAGGCAGAACTCCTCGCTCAAATCCGGCGACTTATACGGGAGTGTTTGACGATATAAGAGCGCTTTTCGCTTCAACGCCTGAAGCCCAGCTTAGAGGCTATACTCCTGGACGTTTTAGCTTTAACGTAAAAGGCGGAAGATGTGAAGTGTGTAAAGGTGAAGGGCAAATAAAAATCGAAATGCACTTTTTACCCGACGTGCTCGTAACGTGCGAAGCATGCGGCGGAAAAAGATATAACGAACAGACTCTTGAAATCAAATACAAAGGCAAGTCCATAGCCGACGTTTTGGAAATGAGTGTGGATGAAGCGTATGAGTTTTTTGAAAAAATACCGAAAATCAAACAAAAACTCCAAACGCTAAAAGACGTGGGACTCGGATATATCACACTCGGACAAAATGCGGTAACTCTAAGCGGCGGAGAAGCTCAAAGAATCAAGCTTGCAAAAGAACTAAGCCGTAGAGATACCGGAAACACCCTTTATATTCTTGACGAGCCGACAACGGGACTTCATTTCAAAGACATTGATAACCTCATGAAAGTATTACAACATCTTGTAGATTTAGGCAATAGCGTAATTGTTATCGAACACAATCTCGATTTTATAAAAAACGCCGATTATATCATCGATATGGGACCTGAGGGAGGAAGTGGCGGCGGTAAAGTAATCGCCACGGGAAGCGTTGAAGAGATTATCAAAAAATACAAAGATATTAGTTACACGGCAAAATATTTGGCAAAAGAATTGGAAAGAATAAAATGAAAAAACTGATGATTTTGTTTTTTCTTTTTTTTGTTATTGCAAAAGGTGAAGAAAAAGGATTTTGTTTACTTCTTAAAATCTATGAAAAATGTAATACCAACGCCGTAAAATATCACGTTTCGGGTCAGAAAAAAGCTTGTAATCAAATTGCTTTAAAATACGAACTTTTAGTTAAAGATTTTCTTCAAAAAAAGAATCAACTTCCTTCTTCACAAATAGATGATTTCGCTCAAAATTTGGCAGTTGCGTGTTATGCAGGGTGTATGAATAAAAAAAGAGGTTTTGAAATATTAAAAAAGCAGTGTTTAAAAGAAAGAGGAAAGAATTAAAGAGTAAGGTCTAAAATTCTTCCTGTTTTTTCGATAGCTTCTTTTGATGGTTTTCTCTCAGCTCCAAGCTCTTTTAGAACTCTTGCGATAATCAACATCAATGCACCGATATACTCAGGCAATTTCGCTTCAAGTTCCGCGCTAATAGGATATTTTAGCGGTGGAATTTGTTCTAAGAATTGAAGTACGTCTTTAATATCCACTTCTTCTTCAAGCTCTCTAAATTGTCTAAGAGACTCTTCAAAACCTTTTGTTACAGGCATATCAGGTTCCATAATTACGTCTCTTCCGTTGTATCCGGCTTTTTCAACCGCTACAAGCAACATATCGTGAAATTTTTTCTCTACGATATCGATGATTTCATCAGCTTTTGATTTGTCTAAATCTACTCCGGCCGCTTTTCTAAATACGGCTTCAAGTTTTTTGAATCCAACTACTCTTGGCATTCCCGCTCCTTTTTAGTTTTTTGATATTATACAAATTAAGCCGATTATTGTCAAGTTTTTTAAATAAAAACAATAACAAAAAGTGCATAACTGTCCATATGAATTTTTAAATAAGTAACATAAAAAAAGAAAAAGGAAAAAAATTAGAAGTTAAATCCGGCTCCGATGTAGAAGCTTGAATCGTAGTTGCTGTTGAAGCTTATATTTCTATAACCTGCGAAAATTTCCGCATTTTCGATAGGTTGTACACCACCTTCGATATAAAGTCTGCTAAATCTGTCCGCATCGTCAAAACTTAACACTTTAGGAGCGAATTCATATTCTCCTCTAACGAAAGTAGGAATTTGCATATTCGGTATAAAACTATTAACTCCTATACCGATTGGAAGTGCGGAATTGTTTTTTGTATGTACGAAATCCATAATCAAAGAAAATTTTACGTTATCCAAATCGATTCCGATTAAATTTCCTTCACCTTTTACACCTACAGAGTAGAAGTTGTATCTATTGTCGTTATCGTTATAAAGAAAAGTACCTCTTGCAAAAATATTGTTTTGAGGGTCCACTTTATATTGAGCGTTTACTTCGATAGTATCGTTTGTGATTTTTACATTCGCAAAGTTTTCAGCCATAAGCATCGATGATGCTATCATAGCACCTAATATAAGTTTTTTCATTTTTTAGCCTCCTTAAAGCTTCCGTAATTTAAATATTTTTCGAATCTTCTTTGAAGAAGTTCTTCTTTTGAAAGATTTTTTAACTCCTCTATCTGAGCTAAAAAGTATTTTTTAATATTTTCCGCCGTTTTATCATAATCTCTATGAGCACCCTCAAGCGGCTCGTCGATAATATCGTCAATTAATCCGAGCTCTTTTAACTCTTCGGCGGAAATTTTAAGAGCTTTTGTCGCCGTTTCGGATTTAGAATTATCACCCCACAAAATAGCGGCACACCCCTCAGGCGAAATAACGCTAAATACCGAATATTTAAGCATTGCGAATTTATCCGCAACACCGATTGCAAGAGCTCCGCCGCTACCGCCTTCGCCGATTACAACCGAAACGGTAGGGGTTTTAATTCTTGATAATTCAAGAAGATTTCTCGCAATTGCTTCGCTTTGTCCTCTCTCTTCGGCACCGATACCCGGAAAAGCACCCGGAGTATCCACCAAAAACAAAATAGGCAAATCGAATTTTTCCGCAAGTTTTGCTACTCTTAGAGCTTTTCTATATCCTTCGGGATGAGGCATACCGAAGTTTCTTTTTAGTTTATCTTTTGTGTTTCTACCCTTCTCTTCTCCGATAACTACGCATTTCTCACCCTCAATCGTACCTATAAAACATACGATAGCTTCATCATCCCTAAATTCTCTATCGCCGTGAAGTTCATATTTTTCATCCACTATTCTTTCTATTATGTCTATTGCGTGAGGTCTGTCGGGATGACGAGCAAGAAGAAGTTTTTGGTATGGGGTGAGGTTTTTAAAAGTTTTAGTGATTTCTTGTTTTAATTCTTTTTCTAAAGTCTCAACAGCGTGATTGTCGCCTTTGATTTTAGCCACGTCAATTTGCTGTTTTAACTCTTCTATTCTTTTTTCAAAATCAAGTACCGCCAAGATAAACCTTTATTTTACTTTTTTAAATATTACAACTCCGTTTGTACCACCAAAACCGAACGAGTTACTCATAGCAACTTCGATTTCAGCTTCTCTCGCTTTATTCGGAACATAATCCAAATCACATTCCGGATCCGGTTCTTCGTAATTGATTGTCGGTGGTAAGATGTTTTTATTCATAGCCATTAAAGTAATAACCGCTTCGATAGTTCCGGCAGCACCTAAACAATGCCCCGTCGCACCTTTAGTCGAACTTACAGGAGGGCATTTTTCTTTTCCTCCGAAAAGCGTCTTAATAGCCATTGTTTCATAAAGGTCGTTATATTTTGTTGATGTTCCGTGTGCGTTGATATAGTCGATTTTCGGACGTCCGGCCATTTCATAAGCCATTTTCATAGCTCTATAAGCACCTTCTCCTCCTGGAGCCGGAGTAGTGATGTGGTTTGCGTCTCCGCTCTCACCCACACCGATAATTTCTCCGTAAATTTTAGCGCCTCTTGCTACAGCATCTTCATATTTTTCAAGAATCAAACAAGCACCGCCTTCACCCATAACGAATCCGTCTCTTTTCGCATCAAACGGTCTGCTTGCATGCTTAGGGTCGTCGTTTCTTGTAGATAGAGCTTTCATAGCGGCAAATCCGCCAACTCCCACAGGACAAATACAAGCTTCTCCGGCCACTACCATCATTTTATCAGCCATTCCGGCTTTTAGAGTTTTATATGCTTCCGTGATAGCGTGAGTTCCGGCCGCACAAGCAGTTACGCTTGCAAGGTTAGGACCTTTTAGTCCGTATTCGATAGATACGAATCCGCCTATCATATTTACAAGAGCGCTCGGAATAAAGAAAGGAGAAATTCTTCTCGGACCTCTCGTTTCAACGATTACGCTCGCTTTTTCGATAACAGGAAGTCCCCCGATACCGCTTGCCGCAGAGATACCGAATCTTTCTCCATTATAATCTTCAAGCCCGCTATCGGCCATAGCTTCTTTTGCCGCTGCAAGTGCGAGTTGAATGAATCTGTCAGCTTTTTTTACCTCTTTCGCATCCATAATAGTTTTAGGGTCAAATCCTTTTACTTCTCCTGCGATTTGAGAACCGAACCCTTCAGGATCGAAGTGAGTAATTCTGTCAATCCCCGTCTTACCGGCGATAATATTATCAAAAGCTTCATCTTTATTAAGACCAACTGCATTAATCATCCCGATACCAGTTACAACAATTCTGCTCATTTAATCCCTTTCGTGTGATATGAAGTAGATACCGCTATACCCACTTCATATTACACTGCCAAAAAGGCAGAAAAAAATTATTTTTTATGTTGTTCGATGTAATTTACTACATCTTGAACAGTTTGGATTTTTTCCGCTTCGCTATCAGGAATTTCGATTTCGAATTTTTCTTCAAGAGCCATAATCATTTCAACAACGTCAAGGCTGTCAGCTCCCAAATCTTCTACGAATTTAGCTTCCGGTTTTACTTCCTCCGGACTTACGTTTAATTGTTCAACGATAACTTCTTTTACTTCATCAAATAGTGCCATAAGGTCTCCTTTTTTTTAATTTTTCAGCATTTTAGCAAAAAATTTTCACTCAGACAAATTTTACATATACATTCCGCCGTTTACTTTAAGCGTTTCTCCCGTAATGTAACTTGCTTCGTCGCTTAAAAGAAAAGCAACCGCATTTGCAACCTCAACAGGATTTGCAAGTCTTTTTAGAGGAATTTTATTTAAAATCTCCTCTTTTACCTTTTCAGGAAGATTTTTTGTCATATCTGTATCGATAAATCCCGGAGTTACGGTATTAAATCTAATATTTCTCGCCGCACCTTCAAGTGCGAAAGTTTTTGTCATAGCGATAACTCCGCCTTTACTCGCAACATAATTCGCCTGACCTACGTTTCCGCTTTCGGCTACTACACTCGCTACGTTTACAACGCTTCCGAATCTTTTTTTACTCATTACTTTTAGCGCCTCTCTACATCCTATAAATGTAGAAGTAAGATTTGCGTCGATTACTTTTTTGAAATCTTCCACACTCATTCTCATAGCAAGTTTGTCGTTTGTAATACCAGCGTTATTTACAAGATAACTAAGCTCTCCGTCGCTATCGATTATCGTTTTTATAGCTTCGACAAACGCTTTTTCATCAGCTACGTCAAAACCGATAACTGCCGCACTCCCACCTTCGTTTTCGATTTCTTCTTTTAATTTGTCCGCAAGCTCGGCGTTACTTCTGTAATTTATCCAAACTTTTACTCCGTTTTTTGCCAAAACTCTTGCTATTTCGGCTCCGATTCCCCTGCTTGCACCAGTAATTAATGCATTCTTACCGGAAAATGTCATATTAATCTCCTTTTTGTTTTGATAAAATTTTACCTAAAAAAAGGTTTTTGATGTTATATTATTTATACGAGCACTTCGGAATCAATCTATTCCACTATATTTCTGTTAGAGCAATTATATCCTTTTTTATAGCATTTTTGCTAACTCTATATCTCATGCCTAAGTTCATTACTTGGGCAAAAGAAAAAGCCACCCAGCCAATATACGATTTGGCTCCCGAAAATCATCAACAAAAATCAAAAACCCCTACAATGGGCGGAGTCGTTTTCATTTCAAGCGCCATTATCGCCATAATTTTAACGGTCAAGTTTAATTTTTTTACGATAATCTCTCTTCTTAGCGCACTCGGGTTTATGCTTATCGGCATAATGGACGATTGGGGCAAAATCAAAGGAAAAAGCAACCAAGCAGGTCTCAGCGCAAAAAGAAAATTCATCCTCCAATGGATTTTGGCATTTTTGATTGCGTTTGCTCTTTATTTTTACGGATTCGATACGAGTCTTTATATTCCTTTTTATAAATATCCTGTTATTGATATGGGAATTTTTGCCGTAGTATTTTGGGCTTTTGTGATTGTGGGAATGAGCAACGCCGTCAATCTTACCGACGGACTTGACGGACTTGCTACGATTCCGAGCGTCTTTTCGTTTTTGACTCTTTCCATATTTTTATATTTCAGCGGAAACGCTATTTTTAGTAGATATTTATATCTGCCTTTTGAACTTGGAGTCGGAGAAGTGGTCGTAATTTCTATGGCTCTTATGGGAGCGCTTTTAGGATTTTTATGGTATAACGCAAATCCGGCTGAAATTTTTATGGGAGATAGCGGAAGTTTGACCTTGGGAGCGTTAATAGGACTATTCGCTATTTTTGCAAAAAGCGAAATTCTTTTGATTTTCATCGGTTTCGTATTTATTATGGAAACGGTTTCGGTTATACTTCAAGTAGGAAGTTACAAAACAAGAGGAAAAAGAATTTTTCTTATGGCGCCGATTCATCACCATTTCGAAGAACTCGGTTGGAGCGAAAACAAAATTACGATAAGATTTTGGATAATCGCTTTAATTACAAATATCATAGCAATTTTAAGCATTAAAATCAGATAAAGGAATAAAATGTACGATTATGAAACACAAAACGAAAAATTAAAAGCCGAAATCAAAATATTTAAAATAAAAGCTTTAAAAGAAAAAATAGTGCTTTTCGGAGTGGTGTTATTGATTTTGGCGGAAGTATTGCTGCTTTTTTCGTTTTTTAAAAAATCTCTTTTCCCTGCAAAACCTATCCGTTCTCCATACGTTGCGGTTATAAATATCGATAAAACCATTACGGTTCCGTATATCGACAAACTCACAAAAAGAATGCAAGCGTTACTAAAAGACAAAAACTGCAAAGAATTTTTATTGATTTTCAACACTCCTGGCGGCAGCCCGAGTGCGAGTGACGAATTTAATGCGTTTTTAAAATGGGTTAACAAAAAGAAAAAAGTAAACGTTTATGTAGAAAGTATGGCCGCAAGCGGCGGATATTATATCATCAGCGCAATCAAACCTATCGTTGCGAATAAAAACGCTGTCGTGGGAAGCATAGGTGTTATTATGCCTCACTTCGTAATTAAAAAACTGGCTGATAAATTGGGAGTTGAAGAAGATTCGCTTACAATCGGAAAATATAAAGAACCTGTATCGTTATTTAGAAAATTTAGTGAAAAAGACAAAGAATACTTAAAATCTCATCTTTTAATGCCTACATACCAAAACTTCCTTCAAACTGTTGCAAAAGACAGAAATATCTCTATAGACAAACTAAAACAATACGCGGACGGGAAAATTTATGTAGCGAGTATCGTAAAAGGTATTTTGGTAGATAAAATTTCCACACTTATCGAATACAAAGAGGAGATTAAAAAAAGACTCGGCAAAAACGTAAAATTCATAGATATTCCGCTTGAAAGAAAAAGAGTGCCGTTTTTCAATATAAAATTGACAAGCGACATCGGAAAGTTTCTTGAAAAGATAGCTCAATGAAATCTCTTTTCGGATACGGAATTACGACAAAAGAGATAGCAAAAAGCGGCAATTGGCATATATTCGACGATAACATTAAAGAAGTAAGTTTTGATAAATACGGAAACAAACTCCTACCCTCTTCCCTTTTCAAACCCGAAAAATCAAAACTCGAAATAACCTCTCCGGGAATCCCGCCAAGCCACGAACTTATTAAAAAGGCTAAAAATTTAATTAGCGAATTCGATTATTACTATTCGAAAATGCCTTTTAGCATATGGATTACGGGTACAAACGGCAAAACCACTACGACAGAAATGATTCATCATATTCTGCCGCATTCCGATATAGGCGGAAACATCGGTATTCCTCTTGGAAAACTCGATATAAACAAAAAATTTTGGGTTTTGGAAGTAAGTAGTTTTCAGCTTCACTACACCAAATTTGCAAAACCGAATATTTTTGTCGTATTACCGCTAAAAGAAGACCATATCTCATGGCACGGAAGTTTTGAAGAGTATGTAAATGCAAAACTTTCCCCTCTAAAAAGAATGAACGAAAGAGATGTGGTGATTTTGCCTAAAAAATTCGACAGAGAAACAAAAGCTTATAAAATATTATACGAAAACGAACACGACTTGATTGACAAATTCAACTTCAAAAACCTAAATTTCAAAACTCCTTTTTTGCTTGATGAAGTACTTGCTAAAGTCGTTTTTTATATTCTATTTTTTAAAGAAGCGGATTTGAGTGATTTCAAAATCGACCCTCATAAATTGGAAGAATTTAATGACAAAAAAAATAGACTATGGGTGGATGACAGCAAAGCCACAAACGTAGATGCCACACTAAACGCTCTAAAAAGATACGAAGATAAAAAGATACTTTTAATATTAGGAGGCGTAGATAAAGGTCAAAACTTCGAAGAGCTGTTCGAATATATGAAAAGTTTGGATATCAAGCTGTTTATCATAGGTGAAAACACGACTCTTTTTGAAAATTTAGCCAAAAAATATTCAATCGATTACGAAATACCTAAAACTTTAGAAAAAGCGGTTAATGATATGGACAAAATACACGATCAAAATAGCGTAGCACTTCTTAGTCCTGCGTGCGCAAGTTTTGACCAATTCAACGGATATAAGCATAGAGGCGAAGAATTTAAAAAATTCGTATCGAAATTGCCATAAATTAAGGAAACTTTAAGAAACATTGTATATAATTTCACTCGCGCCCAGGTAGCTCAGTCGGTAGAGCAAGGGACTGAAAATCCCTGTGTCGGCGGTTCGATTCCGTCCCTGGGCACCATTTTCAAAGCTCCTTAGTTTAGTCAGACACTTTTTTAAAACAATTTTTCATTTAGCTCACGGGCCTCTTAAAAAGGCCTCTTAGAATCCAAAAATTCCATAAGCTCTACAAATTCCGGTTTTTGAACGTATAGATATTTGTATTTTTCATATGTAGCCCAAACTTTTTTGTAGTTATCTCTTCCGCGTTTTTTGAGCTCCATTGCAACCGCCGCGTTAATAAAACCTCTATAAGCGTTTTTAAAAGGATGATTCGTTTTTCTTATCGTATGCCAATACTCTTCCAATACTTCGTGAGCCTCATAATACTCACCTCTTAGTATCAATTCTTTAAACTCTTCAAAAAGTTTCATATAATTCCTTTAAAAAGGTTTTTTAATGCTGAATATTATTACGGCACTCAAAATAGAAGCCGAACCTATTATTAAAAAATACGACTTAAAAGCCCGAAACGGAATATACCAAAATAAATACATAAATTTAATAATAACGGGCCAAGGAAAAATAAAATCGGCAATAAATACCGCTCTTTTGTTACAAAAATTTCCTCAAAAAACATTAAATATAGGTATAGCAGGCTCTGATGAATTTGATATTAACGAAGGTTTTTTTATTCATAAAATTACGGATACCGATAGCGGATTTGAATATTACCCGGACTTTTTTGAAGAAAATTCAAAAGAAATTTTCACTATCTCAAAACTTGGAAAATATCACTCTTTAACGGATATGGAAAGCAGCGGTTTTTTTGAGGCTTGTTATAAGTTTTTGAGTGTTGAGAATATTATTTTATACAAGATAGTAAGCGACACCCCAAAAATCAAACCCGATAAAAAACTTATACCCGATTTAATCGAAAATCATTTATTTATTATAGAAAAACTTCTTGATGAAAAAAACGATTTTTTTAAGGATATAGAAGAATTTTTAGAAAAAGCCAATCAAAAAATGAAACTGACAAAAACACAATATGAAGAGCTTAAAAAAATAATCGTTTATTACAAAACAAAACAAAAACCTTTTCCGAAAATTCCTATTTTAAAAAATAAAAAAGAGGTAAGCGAGTTTTTAAACTCTCTTACCAATTTATAGTTTTTACTTGAGCGTTTGAGTTATTAACATCGGCACTTGAATTGGCTTTAATCGTTCTATTTTTATCAGGTGCATAAGTTGAGTTGTTTTCACCAACACCAGCCCAACTACTTCCGACTAACATGAAATTTATTTTATTACACGGATGAGTTAAACAGTTATGATTCGTACTGCTCGGCGCTTGATAAGTAGTGGCTTTAGAATGATACCACATCCAACTTGATATAGCGTATTCTCCTTTTACGCTATAAGGTAAAGGTTTTGTAGTGGTATATTTTAAATCTTGATATCCACCGTTTATATTGCCTATAACGGTATTGACTCCGTTTATTAAGGCAAAAGTAACATTACCGTCATGAGGTGTATTATGTGCAGTATTTACCACCCATTTTCCGTTACTGAAATATTCGTATTTTACAGTATTATGAATAACATTAGAAAAACTCGCAATGTTAGGAATATCGATTTTGCCGTATATAAAATCGGCTTGTAAATTATTATATGTAGGACTGTTACCTACCACCGAATCTTCGTCAACTAAATCGATACGAGTTAGGTTCATATCAAACGGCTCCACAGGATTATTGTACGCTTTTTTAAAGTTTACGAATAACTTAACTTGTCCTTGTCCTGATGTAAACTTATCTTTTGTAATATTAAATTCAATAGGTTGATTATTCGCTTTTTCAATAACTGTCGAATTCAATTCTTTATAAATTAAATTAAAACTAATCGGTACGTTCGTATGTGTTACGTTAATATCCATATTTTTAGCGTAACATTGTTTATTATAGTTTCTTGTTATATTGTGAGATTTGTTTTCCGCCCTAATAGTAAAATCCAAAATACTTGACATATTCAAATCTCTTGAAATATATGTAAAACCGTTTCCTCCGTTTTGATAAGTAGGATTGAGAATTGTAAAACGATACGGAACGAACGTCTTAACAACGCTTGATTCTTTTATTTTTAAACCTTCCGGATTTTGAGAATCGTTAATATCCACAGCAGCATATGCCGTTTCATTTAATTCTTTAACAGTTATATTCAAATCGCCTACTTCACTATAATTTAAAGACACATTTGCAATTCCGTTATTAAATTTAACAGGTGCATTATCAAAACTCAAAACTCCTCTGTTACATCCGATACTTGCATTAGTATCGTTATAATCAAGAGTAGGAGAAATATTTGTTAAGTTAAGTGTTTCATTATAATTCAAACTCGGAAGATTATTTTCATCCAACGCTTTAATTACAAAAGTATAACTTTCACCCGCTTTTAATTTTCCGGTAGGAGGAATAATTTGAAATTGTTTAGGTCTTACGGCGAAATTATCCCTACTATAAACAAATTCTCCCCAACGACCGAATACACATTTTAAACACTCTTTGTTCGGGTCATTACCTTGTATTGCATTTTTCCAATAATTACATTTATCGGCACAATAACAATCGACGTCATAATTTCCGTTTTCAGCTCCTTCTTTACATTTTTCGGCTTCCTGACCGTATTTTGCTATCATCATTTGCCAAATACAACTAAACGTAACATCTCCTTCGTTTTCTATTTGTGATTTACATTCGGTCATTTCCGTCCATCTAAAGGCAAGTCCCTCGGAATCACCTTTTATATAACCGATGACAAATCTACCGTTCTTAACTGCCGTAGGTATCGTAATATTAAATTCTTTTGTTTTTCCATTCAATACTACATATTTACTCACTACGGCATTAGATATATTTACATCTCCGGCAGAAGTTGAATTTTGATCTATTACGGCAATTAGAATAGGTCCTTGGTATTCACTCAAAGTCTCGTCATCTTCACCCATATGAACTACATTCATAGTATAGTTTTTATTCACTATCTTAGTGTAAAGATTATTTAAAGGATTATTGACATCTTTAGGATCTTTTCCCAAATTTAAAATTTGCGCTATATTTGCATGTTCGACTACGTTAAAAGTTCCGGCCGGCGGAGAATATAAAGAAGTTTTCGTATCAAAAGGAACACATTTAGGAATAGCTTGAGCGTTATCATCGGTAATTTTTATCCATTTAGTTTCGAAAGAAGCTTTAAAATGAAACACATTATCAAGATCGATTTCCGTTTCATTAGTTTCATTTTTTTCAAATTTACCCACAAATGTAGCATAAGCTTTTTCTTTAACTCTCATCAATCCTCCGGTATCGGCATCAGCACCTTCACCGATATGATAATCACTTTCGTTTTTATCGGATACATATGTAAATAAATCGTCACCCTCTTCATCCGTTTGATGTAAATATTCATCCCAATCCACATTTTTCATAAAAGTCGAATCGGATTTATATTTAAAATTTTCCGTAGTCATAAAAATTTTCACTTTATCTGCATCTGCAAGATCCGTATCATTTTCATCAGGTTTCATATTCGAATACCAAATCGTTATATTGTATTCTTTTGAAGTATCTATTTTAGCATTATTTACGAAAGAACCGTTTTTGTATATTACATTACCGTCTTTATCTTCGATTTTATCTATATAATAACAAACTCTCGGTTCATACAATTGAGTTGCAAATGCTATCATACTTAAGAAAATTCCGTCTTTTTCAGTATGAACATGTAAATTGACACTATATTCATCAGCATCAGGATTATTATTTCTTGTAAGAGTTAAAGCTTTACTTGCATCAAAAACATCGATATCAATACCATTGTTGTTTTGAATCATAGGAAATCTCAAAATATCGTCACTTAATTGAGAATCGAATTCGTTGTTAGGGTCAAAATCAGGTACGTTTTCAGTTAAATTCATATCGTTAATTTGAGCATAATCTCCTACTTGACTTTTTTCACCCTCGGCAGAAAATATCGCCATTGTTGAATCGACATTTCCGTTTTTTGGAAGAATTAAATGATTGATTTCGATATTTAAATCATGTTTTTTTGAATATAAATTTTGAAAACCTTCATAAATACCGATATTTCTTAATTTTACATCGGAATTTTGAGAGTCTTCCGAATATATAACAACCAAACTCCATGCACCGTAATCTCCAAGACCGCTATCAAGTCCTTGTGAAGAAAATAAATTACTAACAGCAATACTAAGACCCTTATCTTTTATAATCTGCATTTTTTCATTCAAAACTTTTAATTCTTCATCGCCAAGAACTTTATAAGCACTATATTTTACTCCGGCTTTTTTAATAAATTTATCTTTATTGTCTTCCTCATCACCTTTAAATTCTTCACAACCATCAGAGAGTTTACAAAAATATCTACTATCAGATTTATATTTAAGTTCATCAGCTTCAACTTCAAAATTTAAATCTCCGATTTGTAAATCAATTTTGTTCGCTTCAGTATTTTTAATACCCGAACTTTCATTATTTGGTAAATCATTATTTAATTTATAATAAGTCGAATCGCCTTGCATAATATAATAGTAAAAGTATTTATTTCCTTTATCTCGTTTTGCATAATACCAATCATATCCGTCATCGGTAGTTTGATCCGTATTACTATATTGATAAGAGTAATTATTTACATGTCCTTGCCAAAAAATAGCGGCCCAAACAATTTTTTTTGCTGTTTTTGGTAAACGTAAATAAGCTATAGAACCTCTAAAAGGTAAAGTAGTATTAATTTCATTAAAATCACTTTTATTAAAATATCTTGTTACATAATGGTTATTATAATATTCGTTATTATCTTTTGTTTCGATAAAACAACTTTCAAGTTTTCCATTTTTTTGAATTCTTTTACAATTAGTCACACCTTGTACGGTATTACCTATCACTACGAAATTACCGTAAATATTTTGGGTTTTTTGTGGGTTAAGCAGCTTGAAACTTTGATAATCATCAACATAATTCGTAGCACCTACTAACACCACACTAAGCCAAAATAACAGTAATTTTTTCATCTTAGATCCTTTATTTTCGATTTTATATTTAATATTCGATTAATCTTTTTACTAATTATACACCATTTATGTCATTTTAGTGTCAGATATTAAAATTATGTTAATTTTTCGTGCCAGTGTGTTACTTTTTATAACAAAGAAAGAAAAGAAAAAGAGATTACCAGTTGATAGTTCTTGTAGATGCTTTTGAAGTATTGGATTCCGTTTTATTTGTAATTTGTACCGTTCTATTTTTATCAGGAGCATAAGAAGAACTATTATCTCCTATTCCTGCCCATCCTCCGTTTACAGCTAAAAAGTCGATTTTATTACACGGATGTGTTTTACAATCTATATTTGTAGCACTCGGATTTTGATAATTACTTGCATTTGATTTATACCACAACCAAGTATTAATGGCATAGTGCCCTATTACGGATAAAGGTAAAGCTTTATTCGCTTGATATTTTATTTCGTGATATCCCGCATTTATACCGTTATCAAATGTTGCAGTTACATAAGGAATATAACTGTTTGAAAGATTAATATCACCATATTTAGAATTAGTATGGTTTTTATTTACAACCCAATTACCGTTTTTGTAATATTCGAATACCGCACTATTCCTTATTACGCTTGAATAACCCGTTACGTTTGGAATATTTACTCTTCCGTATACAAAATATGCGTTTTTATTTATTAAAGGTTTTATCCCGATAACCATACTCGTAGGTAAGTTTCTTGTAATATTATTTAACCATGAAGTCCATGAGAAAATATTAGTATCACGGAAAGTACTATTACTATCCAAATAATGACGAATATCCATATCATACGCCAAACCGTATAAAAGTTGTAAATAAAACGGTTCATTCGGAGTTTTATAATTTTTAAAATAATTTATTTTTAAATTTTCCACAGCACTACCGCCACTAAAATGAGCTTTCGGTATAACAACATCAATAGGAGCTTGACTGTTTCTTTGTTGAATAGGGCCGTTATTTAAAGAATAAATCATATTAGAAGCAATCGGAACCGGTGCATGTGTAATATTTAAATCTACGTTTTTAGCATAACATTGTGCGTTATAGTTTTTTGTAACTCTTCCTTGTAAGTTCACTGCAGTTAAATTAAATTCAAGTGTTGCGGACATATTCAAGTTTCTTGATATATATGTAAAATTATTTCCTCCGTCAGTCATATTTATATCTGAAAAATTAAATTTAAAAGGTACGAAAGTAATTATATTATTCCCCGGATTTATTAAAAGTCCGTTCGGATTGATACTATCATTTTCATCAATTTTTGCAAATTCATACCCGTCTTTGAATTCTTTTACTGTCATATTCAAATCACCGACTTCATCATATAAAAGCATTGCTCCGGCATGTCCGTGATGGAAATGTAAAGTTATTTGATGACCAGGATTAACCATAAGATTACCGGTAATACATCCTTTACTTTCATTACTATCATTATATTCAAGACTCGGAGAATGACCTCTAATTGTTAAAGCTTCATGATAATTCCAAACCGGGATACGACTATAATCACTCACACCGTTAGGATAAAAGAGATTCCATAACTGCTGAGACATATTACAATCTTGACTTATCGGATATGCAAGAGCTCTGATTCCTATAATATAAGGCTGTCCGGCTCTAAGTTTTGGATAATTAACATTTAAATTAATTTCGAATTTATCAGGTCTAACTGCAAAATCGTCTTTACTATAAGCAACATGTCCCCATTTTTTAAACAAACAAACGGCACAAGCAGTATCCGCAATTTCATGAGCTTTTGTAATATCGCTATAATGACATACGTCTTCACAATTATCACTATTTACTCCCGGCAATTTCGAAACAATTGAATCCGAATCTTTCAATCTGTCAATTACTTCTTTAGCACATTCGTTTGTTATATCGCCGTTGTTTTTGATAGAATCCTTACATTTATCGATAGATTGCCAATCAAAAGGTGCATCTTTTTTAGGATCCCATAAATATCTGATTTTAAACAATGCTTTTTTTACTCCGATAGGTATTGCGTATTTCGGAGTAACACCTACTTCTCTAACACTTTGGTCTGCAAATACAACTTTTCTATAAGTATTCGGAATTTCACACTCATACGCACCGTTTAAAGTATTTATTACGAATTTATAAGGAGAAAAATTGTTCATTACATTACACCAATTCGCATCCCTATCGACAACCGATACCAAAACGACTCCGAGATAATCGGATAACGTATTATTTTCATCCGTATGATAAACTTTAAATTTAAACGGTTTGAAAACAACTTGAGTAGTTAATAAGTTATCCGTACTTTTTGCATCTTGAGAAACCGTATTTCCTGTTGTTTTTGAAAATCCGTCATTTGTTACGTTAAAAGTACCGGCAATTAGTGCCGCACCCGTAATTGCACTAAGAATAAGTTTTTTCATTTGACCCCTTTTTTCAAAACTGTCAAATTATACAAATCAAACAAAAAACATTACAAGAAAATTAATTTATATTTTTTCGGAAATGTTACATAAACACACACATTAAAGAAAAAAGAAAGAAAAACTACCAGTTGATAGTTCTAACTTGAGATTTTGAAGCATTGATATCTGCATGAGATTTTAATTTTATCGTTCTGTTTTTATCCGGTGCATATTGAGAGCTGCTCTCACCTACACCTGCCCATCCGCCGGCTACAGGTAAAAATTCTATTTTATTGCACGGATGAGTGGTACAATTATGATTTGTTGCACTCGGATCAAGATATGTTACGGCTTTAGGGTGGTACCACATCCAACTTGAAATACCGTACTCTCCTTTTACGGTATAAGGTAAAGATTTTGTAGAGGTATATTTTACATCTTGATATCCAGAATTAATCGGACCAAGAACACTTGTAACACCGTTAATTAGCGTTTTTGTTATATTACCGTCGTTTGACGTATGATACGTATTCACAACCCATTTACCATTTTTATAGTATTGATAAGTAACACTATTGTGAATAACATTAGAATAACTTGCAACATTCGGAATATTTATTCTTCCGTAAATAAAATTAGCACTTTGATTGATAGTATTAACTCCGCTTACCATATCCGTATCGGTGGCATTTAAATCGTTAAGAGTAAATGTAAAAGGGTTCTCAGGTCTTGAATATTTTTTTTCGAAATTAATCATCGTTTTTACATTGGCAATACCACCTGCAAATTTCGCACTGATAACATTAAATACGATATCTTGAGAATTCGGGACGCTATGAATAGTAGTTTCGTTTGCTTCTTTGAAAATTAAATTTTCACTTACGGGAACACTTCCGTGATGAACCACAACACCTACATTTTTAGAATAACAACCGTTTCTATAATTTATTGTTGTTTGATTGTAAGCATTCAACGCTTTAATATTAAAAGTTAAAATACTTGACATATTCAAATCGTTTGACATATAAGTAAACCCGTTTCCACCGTCGTTATAAGTAGGAGTGGTAATTTGAAAATGATCCGGAATAAAAGTTACGAGTTTATTATAAGCTTCTATTTTAACTCCGTTAGGATTTGTAGTATCTTGCGAATCGACACTTGCAAATTCGCTTCCGTCAACTTCTTTTAAAGTCATATTCAATTCACCGACTTCATTATAATTCAGTACTACATTAGCAACACCGTCGGCAAACTTAGCACTATTAGGATTAGCTATACTTAATGTTCCTCTTTGACAACCGATATTTGCTTTAGTATCGTTATAATCGAGCATCGGCGATACGGCATTCAAATTCAACGTCTCATTGTAATCGGCACAAGGTTGTCCGTTTGCATCAACAGCTTCCAATTTGAAAGTATAATTGTTACCGGATTTTAATTTTCCTGAAGTCAAAGGTACGATTTTGAATTTTTTAGGTCTTACGGAAAAATCATCCCTACTATAAACGGTTTCACCGAAATGACCGAATAGACACTTCATACACTCGGAATTTTGTTTGATTAAATTATTTCCGCCTCTACCCGTAAGCGCATTTCCGTAATTACATTCACTCGAACAATAACATCCTGGATCGGTCGGACGAATTTGACAATTCAAAGCCTCTCCCCCGTACTCGGATGCAAGCATCATCCAAATACAACTCATCGTCATATCCTGACCGCCCTGAAGTTGAGATTGACAAGTCGTCATATTGGTCCATCTAAATACCATACCTTTTGAATCTTTAATATATCTGATTCTAAAACGTGCACGTTTTACAGCTTTCGGTACTTTGATTTGTAACTCTTTCATTTTATTATTCATTTGTAAATATTCGACGGCAAGATCTGGTTTTTGATCGAGTTCATCTTTCGTAGTTGCATTCGTTTCATCAATTACACTTACTTGAATAAGCCCGGAATAAGGTTTTAAATCTATACCGTTATTATCCATATGTAATAATTTTACATTAAATTGTTGATTAACGATTTGAGTGTATAATAAGTTTTTCGGATCTTTCGGTTCCAAAGGATCGATATTTCCGCTGAATTGATTATTTACGACATTGAACTCGGCCGATTCAGGAATAAAAGATTGTAATTGATTTTTTTCACCATTACACAACGGTAAAATGTCATTATACTTATAATCGTTATTCCCTATAGAATAAATATAATTTGTCATAAAATTAAAAGTAATATTACCTTCATTTTCAACAGTTGCATTAAACTCTATCGTAGCAACATATTTATCATCTAAAATTGTTGATTTAAATTCCTTATTTTCATCCCCTATAATACCTATATTCCATGTTTTATTTGCATCATTATAATAAACACCTAAATCACCTATTTTTTCACCGTCATTTATATGTTTCAATATTGAACCGATATTCTTAACATTTGTAGAATTTTGAACATATTGAGTTACATTATCATCAAATATATTTCTTACGAAAACATTTTTAGCTGTCTCGTAATCCATATTTTTAATATCGAATTTCACGGTAATAGTATCACCTACTGCCACCTCATCACCCTCTTTTAACTCATTACCATTAGAATCATAATATTTTAAATTCTCATAACATACTTTAGGAACATATACATCAGTTGAAAACACAACTAAATTAGGAAAATATTTATCTTGTGTAGAAGTAAATGTTAATTTAGCAGAAGTTTGCCCGTTTTGTAATAAATTCCAACCCGATGAACCTATATTATAAGTTAATATATCAATCCCGTTATTATTTTCCAAATCCGGATTTCTATCGTTATCTGTAGTAATTGCGGAATAAAAAGCATTATCTTGACCATTATCTTTATGACTGATATCGGTATCGTCAAATTCCAATTTATCTCCAGGAATATATTTATCACCTTCGCCGGCAAAAATTGACAAAGAACTTTGAATTGGACCGTTTAAAGGAGTAATAAAACCATTAATATTTATCTCTACTTTCGGTTTATCTCTACTTACTTCTTTATATCCGTCAAAAATTGTTATATTTTTAAATTTTTCGTTTAAATCTTTATAAACCACTACTAATGTCCATGCACCGAAATTTCCCAATCCTGAATCATCAGTTCCCTCGTTAGCATATATATTCGCTGCAGTAATCCATCCGTTTACGTCACTACCTTTTTTACCTTCGAGTTGACTTACTTCTGAAAATAATGCATATGTATAACCGTCTATTTCAGAAGAATTATAAAAATAATTAGGTAATACGTTAATCACTTGTGGTGATACTTCTATAGTAGTTTTTTCATTTTCTATAGTTAATAGAATCGGATTTGACAATTTTGATTTAACACTATTTAAATTACTATCATCATTCACATATCCTTGAGCATATAATGCAGCATACACTATTGTAGCGTTATCAGGAATATTTAGTTTTGCTTGAGAAGAATCAAATGTATTAGGATTATTATCCACATCGATATATCTTAAATTTAACGAAGTATTAGTTAAACCCGAAGTATCATTACTAATACATTTACCATTCGAATCTTTAGGACATAAAACCGTATTTCCTAATACTGCGACATTACCATATATATTTTTCTGATATCTTATCGAAAAATCTCTTTCACCGTTTTCAAACGTAAATGCAAAACTGTTTACTAAAAAAACAACAATAAATAATAATTTTTTCACCTTAAACCCCTTAGATTAATAGTATGACCCTCATCTCTTACTATAATTATACACCATTTTTACTTGAATATGACGAATTTTAATACACAAATCTGACACCATTATGATAA
>Ga0256843_1001080_pt1 | contig 22117 bp, 29 predicted proteins | sample AlvinellametaG_FD_191572 | JGI IMG/M metagenome (GOLD analysis project Ga0256843, IMG submission 191572) | Pompeii worm associated microbial communities from hydrothermal vent at the East Pacific Rise, Pacific Ocean - Alvinella | ecosystem: Host-associated > Annelida > Integument > Unclassified ... | reverse complement strand
AGTTATCTATCGGTATGATAATGATATTTTGGAATTAGCTCTAGTTAGAACTGGCAGTCATTCGGAGCTTTTTGGATGAAAGCTTTTTTAGAAGAAACAAAGATTATAGATTTTTCAAATTCTGATATACAAAAGCTTTCAAAAGAGTTAAGTTTTGGTTGCAAAAGTGATGTAGAGATAGCAAAAAACTGTTTTACTTTTGTAAGAGATGAGATAAGGTATACAGGAGACTATCAAGACAACATAACAACTTATAAAGCTAGTGATGTTTTAAAATATAAAACAGGTTGGTGCTATGCAAAAAGTCATCTCTTAGCAGCACTGCTTAGGGCAAATGATATTCCAACAGGATTTTGCTATCAAAGAATATAAAGAAGATATTTATTGTCTACATGGATTAAATGCAATATATTTAAAAGAGTTTGGTTGGTATAAAGTAGATGCCAGAGGTAATAAAGAAGATGTAAATGCACAGTTTGATCCTCCATTTGAAAAGTTAGCCTTTGAAATAGGAAAAAATGAATTTGATTTACCAGATATTTATGAAAAACCACTTGATATAGTTATTGAAACTCTTAAAAAATATAAAACATACCAAGAGATGATTAACAATTTTCCAGATGTTAAGCCAAGTTAGTTATTATGGATAACAAGTTCGAGGAGGAGGAATATTTGACCCTGACGGCTCAAATATTCCTCACGATAGCCGTTGCTCTGGACGCTGCGCATCCAGAGCAACGGGGGGCGCGGGCTGAACACCCGCTAGTCGTCTGGTGCTCCGCACCAGACAACAAGCGGGAGGAGCAATCACCCACCAAGCCAAAACAAGCTTTGCCAGGTGGGCGTTGCTCACCCGCGCCCCCGTTAGACACCAAAAGGAAAATATAACATGATAAGTATATCAACGGTCTTGTCCCCTCTCTTACAATTATGGTACTTGTTACCCATTGTTATCATTGTGGCATTTTTTAGAACACCTTGGGGCAAAGGTATTATCGGAGAATTTCTTGTAAATACTGCTACAAAACTTAAACTTAATAAAGACGAATATCACCTTATCAAAAATGTTACACTTCCAACAGAAGATGGAACTACACAAATTGACCATATTATCGTATCTGAATATGGTATTTTCGTAGTAGAAACTAAAAATATGAAAGGTTGGATATTTGGTGATGAAAAACAAAAATTTTGGACTCAAAAAATATACAAGCATACCAATAAATTTCAAAATCCTCTTCATCAAAATTACAAACATATTAAAACAATACAAGATGCTCTAAATATTGATCAAGATAAAATATTTTCCGTAATAGTTTTTACAGGAGATAGTAGATTCAAAACAAAAATGCCTGAAAATGTTAAGCATGGAATAGGATATATTGATTATATTAAAGCGAAAAAACAAAAAATTATTTCAAAAGATGAAGTTTCCAAAATTATATCTCAAATAGAATCAGGCAGACTTTCTAGATCCTTTAAGACACACAAGGATCATATAAAACATGTCAAAAATATTATTGAAGAGAAGAAACATATATGTCCAAAATGTGGTAATAAATTGGTTCTTCGTACTGCAAAAAGGGGAGCTAATGCAGGTAATCAGTTTTATGGATGTAGTAATTACCCTAAATGTAAATATACTACAAATAATGTCTAACAAATCATTGGAGAGAAATATTTAACCCTGCGGCTCAAATATTTCTCAACTCAGTCGTTGCTCACCCGCGCCCCCGTTATACTCACATTTGCACATTAAGTCCTAATTTAGTACAATAAAAAGACTGAAGGAGATTTTATGCAAATTGTTGAAGATATAAAACCTGTTACTTACTTAAAGAGTCGAGCTGCTGATGTTTTAAAACATATTAACGAAACGCATCGACCAATGATTATTACTCAAAATGGTGAGGCAAAAGCTGTTATACAAGACCCCAAAAGTTATGAAAACTTACAAAATACTTTGAATTTATTAAAACTCATAGTGCAAAGTGAAAATGATATAGAGAACGGTAGAGTTATAGAACAAGAAGAGATGTTTGATAATTTAGAGCAAAAATTATTTGGATAACTTCAATGAAAGCATTTAAAGTTTTATGGACTAAAAATGCTGAATTTGATTTAGAATCAATTATTGAATATATAAAAATAGACAGTATACAGGTAGCAAAAAAAATATTTTTTGAGATAAAACAAGAGGCTAATAAACTACATACTCTACCTCAAAGAAAAAGAATTGTACCGGAGTTTCAGCAAATCGGCATTACAAAATATAGAGAAATAATCTATAAAAGATGGAGAATCGTTTATAAAATTGATGATAAAAAAGTTTATGTGCTCATTGTGGCGGATTCAAGTAGAAATTTAGAAGATATTTTATTTCAAAGATTAATAAAGAGTGATAACAAAATTTCGTAGCCAACACAGTACCTGGCGGCAATGTATTGTTGGCTAGAGTTATGCGTTTTTGTTTCCACGCACAGCGTGGAAGTAGATTTTACATATGTGATTTAATGAGTGTAATGAGCTGGTGTATCTCTTGCTGTGAGAGTTTACCAAACTTTTTAAAGAGCAGTTTGCCGTTTTTGTCAAAAAGCAGAATGTCTGAGTTGTCGTCGGCAAGTTGCCATTTGTTTACCAGTACACGCTTTTTGTCCATAACGTAGGTTGTATCTGGAAACTCCTTTTGCTTCTTTTTCAGTAGTGCCTCTATAATGGCATTGGGCTTCCATGTGGCAGCCAGGTTTACTACAGCAACAGAGCCGTACGACTTTCTGTCAAAGTGCTCTTTTTTGAGTGCGTGGGTTACGGCTTGATTTAAGTCTTTTTCGTCCGGATCGACATAAAAAAGTACATAAACCTTACCTTTTAGCATAGATGAACTCCAAGCACTTCCATTGACGTTGCCTCCATTGGCTCCATCCAACGTAACAGCCGGAGGAATGCTCCCCACCTCAATAGCCAATGCCGATACCACCGATAGTAGTGTTCCTAATAGTACTTTTTTCATTGTTTTCCTTTATGTGCATAACTTTTACGATCTCTATCATAACGCAAAGGGGGTGAACTCTTTATGAATTGTTACAATATTGGCACAACGCCTCAGAGCTCATCGGCTGTTTTAAGAATATCTAGCCCAAATTTCTCTCGAAGGGTATGGATCTTTTGGGTAAGCTGTTGTGCCCTGGTATCCTCTTGCAGATCAAGAAGAGAGAGTGTTTTGGTGTGATGTGCAGTAAAGTTGGAGACATTGACTGTGAGTTTGACGGCCCCCTTCCCTGGCTGCTTGATAGTATCGTACATTCGGGAGAGTTCATGCTTAAAAAGCTGTTCACTAAAAAGCCTGTTTGTGCTCTCGCTGCTTTTGGCTCTAATGCCATACTCATAGTTGATCTTAAGGTAGAAGGTGGTGGGGTTGGCCTCTAGTTGCATCACAATATAGGTGATGTGTCGTGCCATGATCATGATGCGTCGCCGTACTTCGTTGGTGTCGTAGATAGGATCGAATGTGCGGCTTATGCCTACAGATTTACGCTCTGCCCTACTTGCAATGCCCTCGTTACAGGTGCCTGTAACTCTATGGTAGAGTTGAATGCCAGGCTTTCCCCAGCGATAAAAGAGTGGCTTATGGGCTTTTATCTCGCCAAGGGTTTTGATGTAGTGTTTTGCTAAGCGTTTTTGAAACCCTTTGCCGATGCCAGGAAAGGCGTTGATGGGAATGTGTTCAATATAGGCATCGATGTCGTCAACCTCATAGATGCCAAAGGGTTTGGCCGATTCTGTAGCGAGTTTGGCGATCCATTTGGCGTGTGATATACCAATAGAGACAGGAATGTCAAAGCGTTGCATCATCTCTGCCTGGAGTGATTTTGCAAAGGTAGAGACTTCATTGTCGGGTATCCAGCCGCTGACATCTCCAAAAAACTCATCGATGCTAAATTGCTCTATTTTAGGTATTTTGGCCTTCATGAAGTGGTGAATTTGGTGTGAGAGTTTGTGGTAGAGTGGATAGTTAGAAGGAACAACAACCATCTGTGGGCAGAGCTGCAGTGCCTGAGCAATGGGCATACCCGTCTTTACCCCATAGGCTCTGGCTTCGTAACTGGCTGTTGTAATGATGCCTCGTATCTTCTCTTTGCCGTCTATCTTGTCTACAAAGTGGCTTTGGAATGTCTTTTTTTGACTGCTGTAGAAAACGGGGCTTACAAATGCTCCGCTGTTGTCGTTAATGAGCCTGATGTTGGTACGCTTTTTATTGAAGATCTCAAGGTTGCTACGGCTTCCTACGGCCATAGGTATGCCTTTGAGCGATGCATCGACAGAACGCTCTGCAGAGGCAAAAAAGCTGTCTATGTCAATATGTAAAAACATACACTCCTCCTTCTTTATGACACCATACCATACATAAAAAAAGAGGAGCCATTTTGTGTCAAATTGTCATGGAATGTACTCTTATTTCACCATAGACACTCCCTCGGATATATGTGACACATTGTCCGTGGTTATATTGTCTGCATTTATGTATGATTTGAAGATGGAAAAGAAAATTGCATTAGAAAAACTGGCACAAAATATAAGGCGTATCAGATTAGAGAGAGATCTCTCTCAAGAGGAGCTTTCTGCTTTGGCAGGATTTGACAGAACCTATATTTCACTGCTTGAAAGAGCAAAAAGAAATCCCTCTTTTTACAATCTTGTAAAGCTCTCAAAAGGGTTAAATGTCTCACTGTCCGAACTTTTAAAGGAGGTAGAGGTATGAAAATAGAGAGATGGCAAGATCTCGAAAAGAAGGGAGCTCTCTTTTTAAGTAGATTGTTTGCTTGTGTGCAATTTGAAGCATCTGGTGGTAGTAATGCCAATGAGTCCGATATTGTGGTTACCACACATAATGGAAAGTACATATGCAGTATTGAAGCAAAAATGACACCTGCTCAGGCAGGGCAGATAACCCTTGTTGATGATGGTGACACCTCCTCTTTTTTACTCTCAAAACGGAGTAGAAATCCCAAAAATCCTTATGATGCAAAAATCATTGGGTACCTAAACAGCCATTATGAGCACTTTTCTCCGGCAGATAGAAGTGGAAAGAGCTTGGATATTCCGGAGTCATTACTGATAGGGTGGGTAAAGTCGCACTATAAAAGTAAAGGAAATAGCTGGATACTCTCGGTTGCACATGGAGCTGAGCTCTCTAAAGAGAGAGTAACGTTAGTGCCTATTGATGAGCTGGAGCACTATTTTACTGTTCATACGAGCTTTAGAGTTAAACAGAGTGGTTCTCAAAATATCTCGAAAAAGAGAAAAGCTGAGGCAATAGCAGCGATACAAAAGAGATACCCAGATGTCGATGCCTCTACCGATATCGATTTTGATACGCGTAAAATGTATTTAAAAAAGGATATTGGTAATGGAAAAGTACGCTTAGAAGATGGATATTTTATTGGAGAGAAGAGAGATGATGGTTGCTATGTCATTACTCGACGCAACCTGACAAAAAAACCAAATCCAAACATTATGTTTGTGATTACTCTAAAATCAAGCAACTTTCAAGAAGATGCATTTAAGAAGTTTTTAAAAAGTGTAGGAGTGCATTGTTAATGCGTAAATGAGAGCAGCTCTTTGGAGATCGCTTCAATGACATTGACTGTCATGGCGTTTCCTGCCTGAGAGAGTAGTTTGCTGTTTGTCTGAATGGCTGCTGCTTTGTGGGCATAATCTTTTGAAAATCCTTGTAGCAAAAGTGCTTCAAAGCCAGATAGCTTTCTTAAAATGCCACCTTTGGTATAGAGTATACCGTGCCGTCCTTTGCGTAAGGTTGGCACTTTATGTTTATATATTCTTAAATCGGACTGTCTTGTATCTAAGACTGTATAGTCCTCTTTTAATATTGCTTCAAGATCATATTTGCCATGATTGTATTTGTTGTTAAGATATTTTTGAAATGTTGCATAGGTTTTATGTGTGTTGTCAAAAATAAACTCATCTCTTTGATCACATAAAAAATCTTCTATGGGAGGTGTCGGTACTTTAGGAGGAAACCTAAAGTCTCTTCCTTTTGGGTGTATCTCTTCTTTGATGCCTACGAGGTAGATACGTTCACGCATCTGTGGTACACCGTAGTCAAGACTGTTTAAGATGGCATGGTAGACTCTGTAGCCTCGTTGTTCGAGCAATTCAAGTACGATTTGAAATGTTCGCCCCTTATCATGGTTTACCAAGCCTTTGACATTTTCTAAAATAAAATAGTTGTTTTGTGCACTTTCAAGGATTTTGGCAATATGGTAGATGATCTGCCCCTGATCTTCATCGGCAAGGCCATCACGCTTACCTACAATCGAAAACGTCTGGCATGGAAATCCGCTAATGAGAATATCGAAATGAGGCAGATTTTGCAGATTGATCTTGGTTAAATCCCCCAGGGCCATCTCTTCATTGCCATACAATGAACGATAAGTATGCGAAGCATCTTTGTCTATTTCACTATATCCTATACAGGTTAATCCGTGAGATTCCAGCCCGAGCCTTCCCCCGCCAATACCTGCACATAGATCAAGAAAACGCATTGTCTCACTCATAACTTTTTTTGCCCTTTGAGTTTGAAATCCCCAATATTTTAGAGATGTATCATAACGCAACTTCACAGTAGATTTCTTAAAATAAGGTCAAATTGTCATATTTTATGATGATTTTTCGAATGTCTAATAGCAAATAACTAGTTCTCCACAATAAAGTGTATGCTTGAAGGTTTCTAGTACCGTGTTGTAGCACAAAATAAAGAAAAAACATTACCTAAATATGGCACCTTTTAATTTATGATATAATGAAACAAAAAATTATAAGGATACGATTATGACTGCTCGAATGGATGGAAGCTTTATTGATTATGTTGATTTCATCGATGTAGTCCAAGAAGCATTAGAAACTGCACCTAGAAAGCTATTTGAAAAAATGATGCGTCTTATCCTTAACAAGTTTCATGATCAAGAGATAGAATTGCAGCGATTAGCCTTAGAAATGGATGAGATGCACAGTCTCCCTGTAGATGATTTAGATGAATTTTATGATACTACGCTTGATGCCATTGATAACATCAAGCTCTTTAAAAAGAAACTGGAGCAGATCAAAAAGAAAGATACTCTCTTTGAAGATCTTTATGCACAAGCAGATAAGCTTCACTCATCTCTAGTAGTCTATATGGACAGAATGGGACAACTAGAAGTCCGTATACTTCAAAAAAATAAAAAGTCAGCATAATCCTATGGAGATCATCAAAACCTCTCAATATCTCCGTACCAAAAAACAACTGATTAAAAAACATACTCTCTCTAAAGATGAAATTGAGAGTGCTTTGGATCTCTTTGAAAAAGACCCGCATCATACATCTTTACACTATAAAAAAATGACTTGCAAAAAAGATAAAGATAGATATTCAATTCGTATCCCCAGCACGCAATATCGAATTTTGATGAATGTTTCTACTGATGCTGTATACCTGGTATGTGTATGTAGTCATGATGAATAAGAGAGAAGAAATAAAGGCTGCTAAATGCAGAAAGTTTTTATATTAAAACCAAAACATGAGCCATTTATTTTAGAAGCTTTTTCTGCACAAAATTTAAAAAAAGTCAAAGGTTTCAATTTAAAAAAACAGGCTTCTTCAAAAAGAAAAAGAAGCAGAAAATTGACTGTTGACGATCTATTTTTATTGAGGTAAAGGATGACTAACCTCAATCCCAATGCGATTAATATCTGCATTCAAAATTTTACATATAATCCCACCACAATTTAAGAATGTCACATGAAACAACGATTTGAATTTGAAGAAAATAAAACATTTTTCGGTCTTGATGTCTATCCGCCTTGTGTAAACAGAGAACACTACACAGGTAAAATCAAGCCTGATATGTCAAAAATTGGCAGAGTTTTGGCAGAGTTAAAATTTGGGTAGTCTCAAAAGCCGTGTTTTAGGGGATTGTAATGGCGGACAGTGAGGGATTCGAACCCTCGGTACCCTTACGAGTACGCATCCTTAGCAGGGATGTGGTTTCAGCCAACTCACCCAACTGTCCGTAGAAAGTTCTGCGTTTGCAGGTGAGAATTATGCCCTTTGAAAACTTAAGAAAAGTTAAAAAATTAGCGGCTTTTGGATTTTTGTTTCTCTTTTGGAAGATGAATTGAAAAAAGGGCACCATCTTGGCTGTTTTTGACACGTAAGCTCCCTTGCATATTGTTCTCTATAATGTTTTTAGCAATATTGAGTCCAAGGCCTGAACCCTCTTTTTTGGTTGTCATATAGAGGTCGAAAATTTTATCGATAATATCGTTTGGGATGCCTCCGGCATTGTCTTGAATATAGACGATCGCCTCATTGTCGTTCTCTTCGAGCGTGATCTCTATGAGCATATGGGATTTTGGGGTTTTTAAGAAGGCATCTTTACTGTTTTTAAGCAGAGAGAGAACCACCTGGCTAAACTCATTGGGGTAGCCTACAGCCTCAATGTTTTTGTTGCCTGAGAGTTTAATGGTGATGTTGTGGTACTCATACTCATACTTTACAAGCTCTATGGCCATCTCCAGACTCTCCCAGAGGTAAAATGCCCTCTTTTGTGAGCTTGGGTTGAAGAAGTTTTGAAAATCTTTAATGGTACGGCTCATAAACTGGATCTGTTTATTGATCTCATCGAGCTTGTTTTCGATGATCTCTTTGGTGTAGTTACCGGTTGTTAGTTTCTGTTTGAGCACCGATGTGATAATAGAGATAACATTTAGGGGCTGTTTCCACTGGTGGGTAATCATACCGATCATCTCACCCATTTGAGAGTGTCTTGCCTGTAGCTCAACCATCTTTTGTTTCTCTAGGTTTTTTCGCATCTCTTGGGCAACCAGCTCTTGCATATGCTCATTGTAGGCGTTGAGTTGGCGGTTCTTTTCAGAGATCGTCTCTAGAAGTAGACTCTTTTCATTTTGGTTTTGAATGGCCTCTTGGTGCATCTTGGCAATCGTGGTAACATACTCGAACAGCACAAGGAATGTTTCGTACTGATAGGGGCTTTTTTTGTGTCGGCTCGAGGCTTTCCCACCACATACATGAATGTTAATGTAGCTCTTTTGCTCCTCTTTATAGACATACTCAAGTGTAAAGCGTTTCTCTTTACCTTTGAGAATAGCTTCTATCTGTTCATCAAAGCCGTAGAGTTCACAGACAACATCGTAGAGTTTTAGAGGTTCACCCTCTTGCTCTTTGATACCATGAAGTGCCAGTGCTTCGGAGGAGTAGTCAAATATCTCCATATTGGGTTTGACAACCAAATACTCATAATGGTGGTTTGATTGAATCGCTTGAAATATCTCTTGTTTGTGCATCGATTCAACCTGCAGTCATCGCTTCTGCCATACTATAGAACATCTCTTCTACTCCCTCTCCGGTTTTTGCCGATGTCAAAATGGTGGTTATGATATCACCTTTGTAAGCCTCAGCTACTTTATCGACTCTGTTTTTGGCATCTTCTAACGGTAGTTTATCAGATTTGTTTAACGCAATTATCACAGGGACGCCAGGATATTTCTCTTTTAAGATGGCAAGGTAGTCTGAGAGGTGGTTGATCGTCTCTTCTCTGGTGATGTCGGCAACCAAAAAAGCACCATGTGTACCGGTAAAGTAGGTTGTGTTTACCGGTTTGCTCTGGGTTCCTCCCTCGATATCCCAGATCATACACTGCACTTCAATGCCGTTGGCGAGTGTAAGCTTTTTTTTGGAGATCTTGACGCCAATGGTACTTAGGTAGGTGTCGCTGAACTGATTATCGACAAAACGGCGAATAAGGCTGGTTTTTCCTGTTGCAAAATCACCGACAAGAATTACTTTTTTTGAAATCATGGTGTACTACCTTCTGATGGTATGATCTGTTTTAACGAGGTGCGTATCTTCTCTTCGTTGAGTCTGTAGCTGAGTGTAACCCGTCGTGAGGCCTCATGATCCTCTTGGCCGTTGCTGGTAACCAGCGAGGACTCCCCTGCCCCTTTTGCATGTAACAAAGAGAAGAAAGGTGCGAGATCTCTCTGTTTAAGCAAAAGGGCTTTAATGTAGTCTGCCCGTGCCTGTGTAAGTGCCAGGTTGTGTGTGGCATCGCCGGTAGAGTCGCTGTAGGAGGTGATATCGATAGAGGCCAAATAGGGAAGATAGGGTTTTAAAGTCTTTAGGTAGCGACGTATCTCTTTAAGAAGAGTGGCCTCTTTTTGTGCCGTAGGGGTAACAGCCTCTGCCGCAAAGAGGTGCAAAGCGGCAAAATTTAAAGAGGCTGTTTTGGGTTGGTAGTATGGTGAGTTTTTCAATGTTTTGGTAAGGCGTTGTTTGATCTCGTTATGGATGTCGACAAGGTGAAGCAGTTGCTTCTTTTTTTGGTGGAACATCTCTATTTGCTCTTGTGTCTGTTGTAGCTTCTGCTCGAGCTGGGTGATCTTTTGTTGTACCTTCTGGTAGTTCTCTACATAGAAGCGGTGCTGTTTGGAGAGGTTCTCTCTTTGCAGTTCAAGCAGGTGTTGCATAAAGTTTTGCTGAAAGCGTTTTGCCCCTTTAACAGTAATGGTAAGCTCAGTCTCTACATCGGCACCAAAACTGTTTTGTTTGGCAACTGACACTACCTTTTGGTAATGGAGCGGATCTTTAAGTGTACCCTGCACAATAAGGTGGTTTGCCTCTTTGTCTATCGTTACCCTTTCGCCTGTTTGTGCCAAAATACGCTTCTCTATTTGTGCAAGGGTATAGCTTTCGAGCATATAGTAGCCTATGTAGCCAACTACCCCTACCCCCATGGCTAAAATCAGATATTTGCCTATAGGGCTTTTGGTGTGTGACTTTTGTGATTTTTTGGGGTTGGCCTGGTGTGGTGAGTGTTGTTGCAGGTAGTGCTGCATCTGTGCTTCAAGAGCATTGATTCTTTTATCGGAGAGATCCCCCTCAAAGTGTTGAAAGAGTGGGGTGTACTCCTCCAGGAGTGTGGCGAAGAATGCTGTGATGTCGGCACGTTGTTCGTAGTCTGGTTCAGAGTCTAAAAAGGCGATCATATAGACAGAACCTGCTCCCTCTATGTAGAGTGTTGCATCTCCATAACTTAGAATCTGTACCTCTTTACTTGTCTCTTGATGTCCTGCGATCCAGTCGTTAATGAAATCTTTAATGGCACTTGCCATCGAGGCTACCATATGCACATCATCGATTTTACTCTCTTCCTGGTGTGCTTCGGCAATGAGCAGTCCACTCTCTTTATGAATAATAAAAAGGGCAAGAAGCTGTGCATCGGCACTCTCTTCAAGAAGCAGTTCACTTTCGCTCACACCGGTGAGTTTGGCTTTGAGTTTTCGCTTGTAACGCTCCAGTGAGAGGCCACTTTCGATTTTGCGGTTGATCGTCTCCATCATCTCCTTGATGGCTTGTGTAACATACTTGGAGATCATACCACCCATGATCGGATAGAGTGCATCGATCATCTGCTCTTTGTTTTGGCTAATACCCTCGGAGATAGCCGGAGAGATCACACTTTGGAGTGCTTTGCTGATGTTGTTCGCATCTTTTTTAACACTTTGTGTAATGATTTGGGCTAGATAGTCAGAGAGGATCTCTTGTGTTTTGCTGGGTTTTTGACTAAGACGTTCAAGCAGAAGCTCATCGAAAAGTGGGAGTAGTTTCTGTTTTATCGCCTCACTCTCAAGGGTTTCAAACTCAAGGCGTTCTACCTTTGATGCAAGTGTTTCAAGCAGCTTCAGCTCATCATCAAGAAGAAGATGTTTTAGCTGCTCAAGTTCAGAAGAGCTATTTTGCTTCAGAGTCCTGCTCCTGTGTCAAAAGGGCTCCCATGTCGGTACCTTGGATCTTCATCGCTATATCTAGTAGCATACTGGCCATTGCATCTTTAGAGACTTTTTCATCGCCCAGTGCTGCTGCTTTGCTGGTAAGCTCTTTTTCCAGCTCTTGACGCATCTGTTTGAGGGCATGTGAAGTTTGTGTTTGTGCATCTTCAAGTGTCTCTTTTAACATAGTCAGTTTGGTTAGGAACTCATCTTTTTGGTTTTGAAGCTGTACCTGTAGTGTTTCGTCGGTTGTGTCGATAAGCTCTTTGAGTTTACTGCGCTCTTTTTGTGTTGCTGTAGCAAGATTGTCTATTTTTTTCTCTAACGCTTCAAGTGCACGTGAAGTCTCTTTTTGAAGCTTTTCATGCTTTTCATTCATGGTGTTTGTGATGGTTTTTTCAACAGACTCAATGGTTTGGTTGAGGGTATTGAAACGCTCTTCAAACTCTTTTAGCTGTGAACCAAAAATCAACTCTCTAATCTGCTCTACATTGTTCATGTTTTTATCTGCCATCTTCTCATTTCCCTTGCTATTGTCGTCATTTGTGAAAGTTTGCAACTATTATATACCTTTTCTAAAAGCAAATTGCTTAAGTTTCAGTAAAATTTCAAGATTATTGCAATAAGGTATCTCACCTATCAATATAAGGAGGGGCGATGTTCCAGAAATTGACACCACTGATCGTCTTGGCGATGTTTGCCATTGGGGCATACTTTATGATGCAGGGGATGCATCAGGCAACACAACTGGCCAAAGGCAACAAAGAGGTAAGCCGATAGCACCTCTTTAGCACAGAGAAGCGATCTGTGCAAGAATCTTCTCTACCTTCTCTTGTGGGTTGGCATCTTTGTAGACAGGACGCCCTACTACAGGAAAGTCAACCCCCTCTTTTGCCGCTATGTCGAGTGTGGCAACACGCTGCTGATCTCCGGCATCTTCACCAAAGGGGCGAATACCCGGACAAAGCGTTAGAAACGATGCGTCTGTCGCCTCTTTGATGGCTCTGCTCTCAAATGTCGAACAGACAACACCATCTAAACCATTTTCGTAGCTCATCTTTGCAAACTGTGTCGCTTTTTCATCGATGCCCTTTTCATAGATGGTACGAAAGTGTGCTTCATCGAACGATGTGAGTGCAGTAACGGCAAGTACCAACGGGCGTTTTTCGTAGGCAGCAAGACGCTTCATTACCTCTTGCATCGCTACAGGCCCGGCTGAGGCATGAATATTGAACATATCAACCCCCAGTTTGGCGATCTCTTCGGCCGCATCAGCCATGGTATTGGGGATGTCGTAGAGTTTGAGATCTAAAAAGAGTTTAAACTCCGGGTTGATCTCTTTGAGCGATGTTATAAATGCTTTACCGTCTCGTATGTAGGTACGAAACCCTACCTTGAGCCAAACCGGATAGGCTTTGAGTGAACGTGCCAATGCCAAATTCTCTTCTGCTGATGGCAGATCGAGTGCTACACATAATTCCATGAAGAACCCCTAATAAAATATTGGTATAATAATACCCTAAATTAACTACTAAAGGACTAAACAGCATGTTCGGTAAACAATCAAAACGATACGATATTCCACAAGATGTCATGGAGAGCTATAACTATGCCAAGATCAAAACCAACAAAGGTGACATCTGGGTAAAACTCTACCATGAAGATGCCCCCAATACAGTGGCAAACTTTGCTCATCTGGCCAACGAGGGCTTCTACAATAACTTGAAGTTTCACCGTGTAATCCCGGGCTTTATGGCTCAAGGCGGGTGCCCACACTCTGGCCCTACCGGTAACCCTGCCCTGGCAGGTACAGGTGGCCCGGATTGGCAGATCGACTGTGAGACAGACACAAGCCACCACCCACACAGACGAGGTACACTCTCTATGGCTCACGCTGGGCCAAATACAGGTGGAAGCCAGTTTTTCATCTGTTTTGTGCCGTGCCCTCATCTCGATGGCGTTCATACCGTATTTGGTGGTATTGAAGAGGATGATACAGAGAGTTTTATGGTGCTTGACAAGATCGAACAGAATGACGATATCGAAACCATAGAGATCCATGACAAAAAGGCGTAATGCCCTGTTAGATCGGGTAACCTTTTGGTTGCTCTATATGCCTAAAATTTGTAGAGTCCCCAAGGGGGGGCTCTTTTAAAGGATAGAAATGTACGGATACTACAGAGTCGCCTCTGCTGTCAATACCACTACGGTTGCCAACCCTCATCAAAATGCACAAGAGATCGTAACGCTGATCAAAGAGGCTGAAGAAAAAGAGGTTAGTGTCGTTGTTTTCCCTGAGCTTACCCTTACCGGCTACACCGCCAGTGACCTTTTTCTCAACCATACACTACTTGAAAAACAGAATGAAGCACTACGGTATATATTAGAAAATATAAAATCAGTCGATACGGTTGCTGTTATCGGTATTGCCCTGCTTGAAGCCGACAGGCTATACAACTGTGCCGTGGTGTTACAACGTGGTAACATACTGGGTGTCGTACCCAAATCATATCTGCCAAACAAGCGTGAGTTTTATGAAAAACGGCAGTTTGTCTCGGGGCGTGATGTGGTACGAACCACCACAGAGCTTTTAGGTAAAGAGGTACCCTTTGGCGTAGATCTGCTCTTTAGTGATGGGGCAGATATGACAATGGGGGTTGAGATATGTGAAGATCTATGGGCGGTAACACCCCCAAGTAACCATATGGCAAGTAACGGAGCCAATCTTCTTTTGAACCTTTCTGCAAGTAACGAGCTTATAGGGAAACATGCCTACCGTGAAGAGCTGGTGCGTACACAGAGTGCAAGGTGTATGGCCTGTTACCTCTATAGCTCTGCAGGTGTGGGTGAGAGTACTACCGATACAGTCTTTGGCGGACATGCGATTATTGCGGAGTATGGTGCAACGGTGGCTGAAAATGAGCGTTTTGCCATGCATAGCCACCTTATTACTGCCGATGTCGATCTACAAAAACTTCGTTGGCTTAGACTCAACGAAAGCAGCTATGCCGATGGACGACGCAAAAAGACACGCTCTGTTTTGTTAAATACACTGCCATCTATCAGCAGATTGCAACGTACTATCAACCCCTCTCCTTTTGTTCCTTCTGCCTATGCCGATAAAAAAGAGCGGTGTGAGGAGATCGTTCATATTCAAGCCCATGGGCTCATTAAGCGGATGCAACATGCACACATCAAAAAGGCTCTTATTGGTATCAGTGGCGGGTTGGACTCTACCCTCGCCCTTCTCTCTACCCACAAAGCCTTTGGTATGATGGGGTGGGATGTCAAAAACATTGTTGCTGTTACCATGCCCGGTTTTGGTACAACAAGCCGTACCAAATCGAACGCTGTGATGCTTTGTGAAGCGTTGGGAGTTACGCTCAAAGAGGTAGATATTACAGAACTCTCGTTAAAGGAGTTCGATGCGATCGGGCATGATAGAGAGGATCACTCCGTTACATACGAGAATGTACAGGCACGGGCTCGTACTTCCATACTAATGAATATGGCAAATCGTGAGGGGGGACTGGTAATCGGTACAGGCGATCTAAGCGAGATAGCTCTGGGGTGGAGTACATACAATGGTGATCATATGAGTATGTATGCACTTAACAGTGGTATTCCCAAAACCCTTATTCGTTATGTGATCGCCTACTATAAAGAGAACGAGACGATCGCTTCTATTATTGATGATATTTTAGATACCCCCATTAGCCCGGAGCTTCTTCCGCACCAAGATGATACCATTGTGCAGGAGACAGAGGAGATTGTAGGGCCTTATGAGTTACATGACTTCTTTTTGTATCACTTTATTAAGTATGGGGCATCACCTAAAAAGATAGCCTTTTTAGCAACCGAAGCATTTAAGCAGAAGTATGATGAAGCAACCATCAACAAGTGGCTTGACTTCTTTTTGCGTCGCTTCTTTACTCAGCAGTTTAAGCGTAGCTGTATGCCTGATGGCCCCAAGGTAGGAACGATCTCTCTAAGCCCACGTGCAGATTGGCGTATGCCAAGTGATGCCTCTTTTGAAGCGTGGATCGATGCTTTGGAGAGTGCGGGGTAATAGAGTACTTATGCTTTTTTTCTATACTTTGCCATACAATCAATGAATATGGTGGAGTCGATGGATGTACCCTCTTAGAAATATCTTCTTGTTTTCAGTTGCAACTTCGCTATGGTTAAGTGCCCAAAGCGACATATCGGCTGATTGGCATACAGAGGTTACTATACCTCATGTTATAACCGAAGAGAGCCCTTTTGAGGGCTACTATGCCTCTTTGGGTTTTGCGATACTGGAGGCTCAACACTTGAGTGCAAATGAGCATGAAGGGGTGGTGTTGACAGGTGGCTACAACTTTACCCCCTATGTGGCACTTGAGGGGCGTTTGCAACATACAATAGAGCATTTTAACCTACAAGAGGAGTATCAGGGGGAGTTTGGCTCTCTTTCTCTCTTTGTCAAACCACAATACCTTATGATGAACATAGTAACACTTTATGGCCTTTTGGGGTATAGTAGGTTTTTTTTGGATGACGGCACAGAAGAGATGCATGATGATAGTCTCTCTTATGGTATTGGTGCAAGTATGATGGCAACCGATACCACCGGTATCTACCTTGACTATACATCACTCTACGATGATGATGGCTTTGATGGGTTGCAAGAGGGGAATATTCATATCAAGAGTATCTCCATGGGGTTCTTTTATACTTTTTAATCTAAGTGGCTATAATATCGCCAATGAAACATAGACTCCCCTACCTTGCTGTTGCTGTTGTTCTGCTTTATGCACTCTATAATGCTACGCTAAAAGAGCCTACTTCCAAACGTGCTACACCACAACACCCTCACAACCATCTTACATTGCCCAAGCCTCTACCTTCACATGTGAATGATACCTACAGCTATATGATCGATGTGATTGAACACGGTTCAAGCAGACTGCACTTTAAACCACAAGAGGTGATGGAGGGTGGATTTGCATCGAGTGAAGATGCACCAAAAATTGCCTGTTATCTGATGGCTCTTCGTAAAGAGAGCTGTCCAACTCCGGCCTTGGCACAAGAGGGAGCTCTCTACTTTAGCAGTAACTGTGCGGGGTGCCACGGTAACGATGCCAAAGGTATTCATGGTACCTACCCTGACTTGACACGAAAGCCTCTGTTGGGTATAGAAAGTATACGATAGTCCAATTTTGCTATAATCTGCTTTGAATTTATCAAAAAGAAGGATCGCCTCTATGGAACCGACTACCTCAAATAACACAACAGCACTGGAAGGACTCCCCTACCTTGAGATGGGTGGCGGTTTTCTTATTGGACTTTCGATCGGTTATGTTTTAAAAAAGAGTTTTAAGATTCTACTGATCCTGCTTGGTATATCGCTTATTACTATTTTTGTACTGGAGAGCCAAGGGGTTATTTCGCTTAACGAAGCGAGTCTGCAAGAGAGTGTTTCCAGTGGTATGGAGGTATTTAAGCACTTTGCCCTCTTTTTAAAGGCACGACTGGAACAGTTTCAGGTAAGTAGTGGCCTAAGTGCTGTTGCCGGTTTTGTTGTCGGTTTGAAGATGGGATAAGAAAAAATATTTTTTTTCTCATAATTAAGGTGCAATACGATAAATACGGCTACAATGTGAACGATGAAAGATGAAAATAGTTCATCTTTCGTGTGTTAAGTTAGTGTTAAAACCCTGCAAGACCCCGAAAGACTCCCTATTTAAATGTTTTCACAAATTTAAATTCTAGGGCACTTCCTGGGTCAGATAATGTTCACAACATCATCTAGCTTTTTTTTAGGCTAGGCACATACTTGAAGAACTAGCTTGTGCTAATTCGAAAGTTTGTAACAACGCATAAGAAAAAGCTAGAGATGCCCGAATGGGTGAACCATACAAAGGCAATCTTTTCCAAGATGCTTTCTTTATCTTAGCTTCGGCTAGGACTTGAAAGCCTCATGAAAAATCTTACCTTTGTATGATTCATTGTGAATATCATCTGACCCAGGAAGTGCCCTCAAAAAGGCAATATAATGGCAGAAACAGTAAATGGAACCGTAAAATGGTTCAACGATGAAAAAGGTTACGGATTTATTCAACAAGAGAATGGTGGAAGCGATGTATTCGTACATTTCCGTCAAGTTAACAATCCTGAAGGTGGCCGTGTAACACTTGCAGAAGGTCAAGCGGTAACATTTGAAATCGGCGAAGGTCAAAAAGGGCCTCAAGCTGAGAACGTAACAGCAGTATAACTGCACTTAAGGCAACCCGTAGCGGTTGTCTTCTACTTTTACTCCCCTCTTTTTTTACTCTATCTCTTCACCCTCATTATTGTTTTGGTTTTTAATATAGTCGTAGATGGCACCTATCTCCTCATCAGTAAGATAGTAGCGAGGCATGATGGTATGGGTATCGTTAAGGCTTTTTTTCATCTGTTCATAGGTAACGCTTCGAATATCTGGTCCTTGTAGTTGGCGTGTTTGGTTGTGCTCTTTGTAGGTTACGATGTTGCGTCCTTCTCCTTTTTCTCCATGACACTCTGCACAACTGACACCTCTAGGGCTATGATAGAGCATCTGCCCATACTCATAGTGAGAGATAAACTCCTCTTCAGCCTGAAGAAGAAGTGGTAAAAGAAAAAATATGCGTCCTAACACGGTTTGCCTTTGTATCGGTATGATTCCCCGTAATGCTATCTCGATTTTTGGGTAATTTGGCTATAATACTACCCTAAAAATCATTAAGCAAGGTCACAATATGCAACTGATCGATGGTAAGGCACTCGCCCAAAAAGTACAACACGATATTGCTACAGAAGTAGAACAGCTCAAGCAGGAGAAGAACATTGTTCCGGGACTTGCTGTTATTTTGGTTGGTGATGATCCCGCCAGTCATGCCTATGTCAACATGAAAGCAAAGGCGTGTGAGAAGGTAGGCTTCTACTCTATTACACACAATATGCCAGATACGATCTCTCAAGATGAGATCATCGCAACCATTGAGATGATCAATAACAATCCCCGTATCGATGGTATCTTGGTTCAGCTTCCTCTGCCAAAACATATCGATACCGATAAGATACTGGAAGTGATCGATCCCAAAAAAGATGTCGATGGTTTTCATGCTTACAATGTTGGACGCCTGGTAACAGGACTTGACAGCTTTGTACCATGTACACCGCTTGGTGTTATGAAGATGTTCGAAGCATACGAGATCGATCTTGAAGGCAAAGATGTCTGTGTTGTCGGGGCAAGTAACATTGTAGGTAAGCCAATGGCCTCACTTTTGCTAAATGCCAATGCAACGGTTACAGTTACACACATTTATACCAAAGATCTCAAAGCCCATACCTCTAAAGCCGATATTGTGGTTGTGGGTGTAGGCGTACCGGGGCTGATCAAAGCCGATATGGTAAAAGAGGGAGCGATCGTAATCGATATTGGGATCAACCGTCTTGAAGATGGACGTCTGGTAGGAGATGTGGCATTTGATGAAGTATCAAAGAAGTGCTCTTACATTACGCCGGTACCGGGTGGTGTAGGCCCTATGACAATTGCCATGTTGCTTGAGAATACACTCAAATCGGCCAAGGCTCGTGCCTAATGAAAAATCTTGCTAAAAAGCTCTATGCTTTCTCCTCTACATGGACGGGAACAATTATTATTGTTCTCTTTCTTATCTTCTTTGTTGCACAATCATTTGTGATTCCTAGTGGTTCGATGAAGCGTACACAGCTTATTGGTGATTTTCTTTTTGCCAAGAAGTTCTCTTATGGTATTCCTACCCCTCACCTGCCTTGGCTTGAGATTCCTATATTGCCAGACTTTAACGGAAACGGACACCTGATCGAGGGGCCTCGTCCACAAAGAGAGGACATTGTTATATTTCGCTATCCTAAAAACGAGAAGATCCACTACGTAAAGCGTTGTGTTGCTGTTGGTGGCGATGAGATACTCTATGCCAATAAGAAGTTGCTTATTCATTTTCATGAAGGTGATGCCTACATTAAAGCACACTACCCTGCAAAAAAGATTAAAAGCCTTCAAGGAAAACTTTGGGTAGAGAACCCCTATATGGAGAAGTATCCGGGTATTCAGTATGTACCTGAAGGGATGAACATCTTTGAAGTACTGCTAAACTACTACCTCTACAACAAAAAGATCGATGTAACACCGATGTATGTTGAGGGATTGGATGCACCAGGCTATGAGATTAAAGGAAGCATTGTCAATGCACTCTATGCCAAAGTACCAGAAGATCACTTCTATATGATCGGTGATAACCGTGACAACTCCAACGACAGCCGTTTTTGGGGGCCAGTACCCTACCGTTTGATTGTTGGAAAACCGTGGCTTATCTATATGAGTATCGAACACCGTTCATACGAGAAGGTACTCAATGGTGATGCTTTTGGAAGTGGCCGTGATCATGCGGGGTTGAAGCGTGTATGTCAAACCTTGCCTCTTACCTCACCTGAGTGTAAAAAAGCGTGGGAGCGTCAACGCTTTACTGTTCGTTGGGGGCGTGTTGGACGCCGTATTGAGTCTCTTGAGAGAGAAGAACCTATTGAATAAAAGGAGAGATGATGTCTAAAAAATTCTATATTGCAACCGATCATGCCGGTTATGCGGTTAAAGCGTATATTAAAGAGGTGGTAACCAACCTTGGGCATGAGATTGTTGATCTTGGGCCCGATAGTGCCGACAGGGTTGACTACCCCGACTATGCAAAAAAGTGTGCCCAGGCCGTATTGGATGATCCTGGAAGCCTTGGTATTTTGGTATGTGGTACAGGCATTGGCATCTCTATTGCCGCCAATAAAGTACCAGGTATTCGTGCCGCACTATGCCACGATCACTACACTGCTAAACTCACCCGTCAACACAACGATGCCAATATCTTATGTTTTGGTGAAAGAGTTGTTGGAAAAGGTGTCATAGAAGATATGATAGAAGCCTTTGCCAATACCGAGTTTGAAGGTGGACGTCATGCAGGACGTGTCGCAAAAATTGAAGGGGCTTGTGCCTTTGGTGCAGATTTGGGGTAACCCCCCCTCTTTTTTCTCCTGAATCCTTTACGATAGATCACTATCGAAAGGGATCCCTTTCTCTTTACAGTATGCCTCTATTTCGGAGTCATTGACAAAATAGCTGTCGCAAAAATCGTGTAGTTCATTTTCGATAGATGGGTAGTTTCTCTCATCAATCACCAAAATTCTCTCTATAAGCTCTATAAATTTTTCATACTTTTCATTCACCCGGCAGAGTTTATCTATGGTTTTAAAATCCAACTCTCTTAGTTTTGCAGGATAAAGAATCTTGCTCTCATAGGGATTTGATTTTAACTCAATAATGCCTATACCAAATGATTGGTGTAGTCTTTCGATCTCTTCTTTAAGATTATCGTTGATTTCAAGTGCTACCAGGTATCCGTAATTAGCCCAACTAGAGTTTGATACAGCTTGAAAGTATGACTTTTTGAGTTCAGAATCACTCTTGATCTCTCTTTTGATTTCATAAGAGGTGAGTTTAAAGGTATCTGCTTTATTCAGTACTTTCATAAATGCTTTATTTACTTTTGAGGTTAGTTTAATAAATTCAACACCTATCATATCGGGATGTATCCACTTTTGATGATCATCTCTACTGTTTTTTGACTCTTCATGTAAAATTGTTTTGGCATAGATATTTCTGTTTTTCAAATAACTGCTTAAAAGTTTGTGTAGATCTCGTTCATGATAATGATGTTGTAATCGTACCGGTTCATATGTATCTGTTTCATCTCTCTCATAAGCTTCAAAGTTGATTTTATCTTCATTCTGAGATAGGTAGTATTGATATCCACGACTGTTTTTATTGGGATTTTTAATCCGTTTTACACGTGAGTCATTATTTCTAATAAAATCACCAAGAAGTGCAGAAATTGTTGCTTCTGGAGTTTTGGCTTTATGGAAAGTGTAGTAGCCTTTTTCTGTTATATGACGGAAGATCGCATTATTGTTGGCAGGTTGAACGAGTTCTTCTAGACTTTTAAGTATAGCCTCTTTAATTGTCATCATAGTATATGGTCCTGTTTGTGATATGTTGCTGTGTTAAAAAGATGGCAAAAGAAGTATATTCCTTTTGCCGAAGAAGATAATTATGCTTGAGCGTTTTGCTGCTTTTCTACCTCTTTGCGAACTTCATCCATATCAAGCTTTTTAACCTGTTCAATGAGATCTCTAAGGCTCTCTTCTGGGAGCATACCGGCTTGTTGGAAGAGTCCGA
>Ga0256843_1001079_pt1 | contig 22130 bp, 20 predicted proteins | sample AlvinellametaG_FD_191572 | JGI IMG/M metagenome (GOLD analysis project Ga0256843, IMG submission 191572) | Pompeii worm associated microbial communities from hydrothermal vent at the East Pacific Rise, Pacific Ocean - Alvinella | ecosystem: Host-associated > Annelida > Integument > Unclassified ... | reverse complement strand
TGTCAAGTGCCTGTGAAAGTTTCCAGTGATCTCCTACCGTTTGCAGCTGTGTTCCATTTTCATCAACAAAACGCGAAAGGTCATCTTTGAGGTTCTCAATTGCCGGCATCTGTATCTCAACCCGGTCGGGCAGTACGGTTTTGTTTGCACTCATCAGGTCTACGATCGTATTTTTACTCTGGTCGGCAAAATACTTTCCCCCTTCTATTCCGTAACCGAGTGCTTTGGCAGAATCATGACAGGAGCTGCATGTTCTCGCCTGTTTTGTTATGGTGTGCGGGTTGACAGGAGACATGACAATGGAATTGACACCCTCTTTGCCCCTCCCCTCTTTGTTGGGGATCTTGAAAATATGGTTGTGCAGCTTGGCTTTGCCGTCTTTGCCAATGACAGTCAGTATCACCTGGCATCCCGGGATCACAGGAGAGATACGCCCCTCACCGTTTTGTGCCAGTGCCGGGTTTTCCCATCGCAGATAGGAGCGGGTCTCTGTTACCTTTCCGTCCACCAGAAAGTCTTTCAGGTTGTGCACTTCACCCGTAACACCGTTGTGGTGTATCATGGATGCCGCCAGATAGTCAGGGTTCTGTTTCCCTCCGGAGTAGTCGATCTTGACATGACAGCCGTAACACTGTGGTGCCCAAGTCGCATGACAGGTGTAGCACTCCAGCCTGTCGGTATGTGCTTTGATCTGATCCATCGCCACCAAACCCTCTTTGGAGATCTTGTGCTCTTTTTTAAGCAGCTTGAGCGGCTTGAGCGTCAAATCTTTCCCCGATGCCAGATGCATAACGATCTCATTGCCTTTTTTCACCGCTTTTGGCATGGGATTCCCCCGTGCCGAAAGCAAATAGCCATCTCCTTTGTCTTTAGGGACAAACCCCTGTTTCAAATAGCTTGCCAGAGAATGTGCCACCCCTCTTGCTTTTCCCTTTTTAGGTGTCGTTTTAAACTCGTCACTATATCCCAGCGGCAGTTCCCATGGGTATTTGTCCGTGGTCCCGTGACAATCCTGACACTCTATCTCTACCGCACCCAGGTTCGCACCCACATTAAAGCCGTCGCCATGATGGTCAATGGAGGTATGACAGTCCTGACAGAGCATCCCTTTGCTGTAGTGGATGTCTTCTGTCAAATGCAGATAGCGTTTGGTATGCAGCTTGGGCTGCCCCTTGCCTGTGTCACTGAAAGGTGCCTGGTATTCCGTCTCCATCAAGCCCTGATAGCTTACCCCGATACGCTTCCCCCTGTTATGGCAGGTCGTACAGGTCTCTACAGGAATGCCGGAGTACTCTTTGCCGTGTACCGTTACTTTAACTTTGCGAGAAGACTGTATCTCATGTACCAGCATGTGTCCGCTTGCATTTTTGTCAATGCTCGGATCGTTCCCCTCATAATAGCCTTGATTTGAATAGGGAATATGGCAGGAAGAACAGCCTATGCCACGGTAGTCTCCTCTTCTTTTACGTCCTTTCCCTCCGGTATGACAACGCAGACATTCCTGCCTGAGGTAGGTATAGACCGAAAGTGTAGGATCTTTTTCTATCTCTTCGGCAGTCGGTGCAGGTGGCAGCGGTTTCATTTTTTTGGGAAAGCCCTGCGGCTCTTTTTTTGCCAATGTCTTCATATAGGCTTCGTAGATATCCGTTCCAATACGTTTATGAATATTTTCATTTCCGAAGTTGCTGTGGTTATGGTCGTATCCGTCTTTAGCACCAAATCCCCACAGTGCCCCGTGTATCTTTCCTGCTTCTGTGGCCATAAGGTTGTTCCACTGTGCGGCCACCTGTGTTTTATGACACATCCCGCAGGTATGCTCGTTGATCCAGGGGCTTCCAGGGTCAGGATAGAAAGCCTTTGGCCCCTCATTGTCTTCAAAGTACTCCGGTGTACCTTTGTGGGCTTCCTTTTTTGTACCTGCTTCAGGATTGCCGCCGTGGCAGACCACACAGTCATTTCCCTTGGCATCCGCTTCATCCGCCTTTGCAAAGATCTTCTCCATCATTTTGGATTTGTGGTCTCTGATATGCTCGATCCCCTGATGGCATTTCAGGCAGTTGTTTTCTCCCCCGGCAAACAACAAAAATGTCAGCAGGGCCATTAAACTTATTATCTTTTTCACGTTTCAATCTCCTATGGGATATGCCTAAGCATAAAGTATGATTATAGCCAAAAACCTTTCAAGCTCTATAGCATCTTCAGAGGATTCTTACACGATTATGCTATAATCATCGACAAATCATTTGAGGAAAAAACCTATATGAACAGACTGATACTACTTGGATTACTCACCCTGTTGACTTTTGCTCAGGCAAGAATGGCATGTGCCGTTGCACTTACGGTTGACGGTGAAGCGATTACTACTTCCGAAATTGCAAAACTACAACATAAAGCACATATGTCCAGACAGCAGGCAATTGATTTGCTCATCCAGGACAGATTGCAAAAAGAAGCCATGAAAGACATTAAAATCTCCGAAGAGACCATTGATGCCAAAGTTTCCCAGATCGCCAACCTCAACAACCTTACCGTTCCTCAGATGCAAAAGCTCCTCAAACAGCAGGGAACCAAGTGGAGCAGTTACCGTGAATCTATTCGTCAGGCAATGAAAAAAGAGCGTTTTTTCAAAGAAAAAGTCTCCAAAACAATTCTTCCGCCAAGTGAAGACCAACTCAAACTTTATTATGAAAACCATAAAGAGACTTTTGTTTTACCCACCTCTTTAAACCTGACCGAATATAGCAGTACCTCAGAAAAAAAGATATTGAATTTTCTCCGTACAGGAAAGAAGAAAGGTATCCGAAGCAGTACAAAAACCAAAAAGACAGAGGGAATGAACCCAGCCATGCTCTCCATGCTTCTTTCCACACCGGATGGCGCTTTTACCAAGCCGATCAATGCAGGAGACAAATGGATCGTTTTTAAAGTCAACAGCAAAAACGGAAAAAAACAGATGTCTTTTGAAGATGCCCGCAATGCCGTTGCAGGAAGATGGAGACAGGAACAGCAGGCACAGGCACTCAAAGACTACTTCTCAAAAATGAAGAGTGAAGCCAATATTCGACTTATCCGAAAATAAAATAATTTAGTAAAAAACAAGGAAGTACAACCATGGGATTAAAATCTGACAAGTGGATACGTGAAAAATCACTCAACGAAGAGATGATCAGCCCTTTTTGCGAAGCATTAAGAGGCGAAGGTGTTGTCAGCTACGGACTGAGCTCTTACGGTTACGATATCCGTGTCTCCGATGAATTCAAAATCTTTACCAACATCAATGCAGAAGTAGTCGACCCCAAAGACTTTAATGAAAACAATGTTGTTGATTTCAAAGGAGACATCTGTATCGTACCACCAAACTCTTTTGCCCTTGCCCGTACGATTGAATACTTTAAAATGCCAAAAGACACACTGGCGATCTGTCTGGGTAAAAGTACCTATGCTCGCTGCGGTATTATTGTCAATGTCACCCCCTTTGAACCGGGATTTGAAGGGCACATTACTATTGAAATTTCCAATACAACCCCCCTTCCTGCAAAAATTTATGCCAATGAAGGCATTGCTCAGGTACTTTTTCTTCAGGGAGACGAGCAGTGCGAAACAACCTACAGCGACCGTAAAGGAAAATACCAGAGTCAGACAGGTATTACCCTTCCACGAATTCTCAAACAGCAATAATACATTGAAAGGTCTTATACAGTGCGTTCCCTACTGCTTTCCATTCTTATCTCATTGACACTCGTCGCCAAAGAGCCACCCTCTGAATCATTTGGAGACTCTCTTTACAACTCCATTATGAAACCCGCCCAGTCCGAAGAGGAACTGATGAACAGGGTTCTTTATACCAATATCGCCGGTGCGGCACTGGTTACTGTCTGGGGTGTTGCATTCTGGGATTACTTCAGTACGACACCCCGTACACACAATGAAGGCTGGTTCCAACACGATACAAAATACGGTGGTGCCGACAAACTGGGACATATGTACTCTACCTACCTGTGGTCTCTTGGTTTTTCCTCTCTCTATGAATTCTGGGGGATGGAGAGTGAACGCTCAGCACTTTACGGTTCTCTCTCCGGCTGGTCGTTTCAGTTCCTTATGGAATTGGGAGATTCCTTCAGTGAAACACAAGGATTCTCCTATGAAGATGTTGTTGCCAATACCGTAGGGGCTCTTTTTTATTATGCCAGAGAGAAGTACCCTCAACTGAAAAACAAAGTAGACCTTCGCCTGGAGTATCTCCCCGACTTTCAGGGCAGTGGGGACATCTTTACGCAATACAACTCTATGAAATATCTTTTTGCCCTGAAATTCAGCGGTTTTGAAAGTATGCAGAACAATCTTATGAAATATGGAGAAATTCAGCTTGGCTACTATACCAGAGGCTATCAGGACCATGACAACTACACACAAAAAGAACGTAATATCTACGTGGGTATCGGTATTAATGTCTCCGAAGTGCTTGCCTCATGGGGATGGACAAAAACAGCAAAAATATTTAACTATTACCAATTACCATACACCTATGTACCCTTCAGTTATGACTTTGACAGCCAAAGTTATTTTCAGCCATACTCCAGACCCTACCACGGTTACACAAAATAAAAATTTTTTCTCTCTTCACCCACAAAGAGGATAAACCTATAGCGTTTTATCCTCTTTTGTGCTACAATGCCAAAAATTCCTTATATAAAGTAAGTATGAATGAAAAATCTAATTATCGTCGAATCACCGGCAAAAGCACGTACCATCACAAATTTTCTGGGCAAAGACTATAAGGTTATCGCCTCAAAAGGGCATATCCGGGATCTTCCCAAAAGCACATTCGGTATTACCATTGATGATGAAACGGGAGATCTAGTTCCCAAGTACTCCATCCCCCGCGATGTCAATCCCACAGTAAAAGAGCTGAAAAAACTTTCAAAAGAGGCTGAGACCGTCTACATCGCAACCGATGAAGACCGTGAGGGAGAAGCCATAGGCTACCATATTGCCAAAGCCATAGGCAAAGAACCTACTGAACTGCCGCGTATTGTCTTTCATGAAATTACAAAATCTGCCATTCAGCATGCTCTTGAAAACCCGAGAAAAATAGATATGGACTCTGTGGATGCGCAGCAGACAAGAAGACTGCTTGACAGAATTGTCGGATACAAACTCTCTCCTCTGCTTGCCAGTAAAATACAAAAAGGCCTGAGTGCAGGCCGGGTACAAAGCTCCACACTCAAAATCGTGGTTGACAGAGAACGGGAGATCAAAGCATTTAAACCAGAAGAGTACTGGACCATTGATGCACTTTTCCAAAAAAACATTGATGCCTCTATCTATAATTATAACGGTCTCAAAATTGACAAACTGACGATTAAAACAGATGCAGATGCCCAGGAGATCGTTGATTCTGCAAAAACAGAAGTATTTACCGTCGATTCCATAGAAAAAACAAAAAGAAAGACCAAAACACCACCGCCGTTCATGACATCGACACTCCAGCAGGCAGCCTCTACCCAGCTTGGCTTTTCACCCAAAAAGACAATGATGGTGGCACAGAAACTCTACGAAGGTGTCAAAACCGACAAGGGAACCATGGGTGTGATTACCTATATGAGAACCGATTCCCTCAACCTTGCAAAAGAGGCGGTTGAGGCCGCACGCGACTACATCAAAAACACCTATGGAGAGAAGTACCTTCCAGGCAAAGCAAAAAACTATGCGACCAAAGCAAAAGGCGCACAGGAAGCACACGAAGCAATCCGGCCTACCCGTGTCGATTTTGACAGTACCATGGCTGCCAATTTTCTCAATGCAGATGAGCTTAAACTCTACAGACTTATCTATAACCGCTTTCTTGCCTGCCAGATGACAGAAGCGGAACTCGAATCACAAAGCATTCTTTTCAAAGGGGAGAAGTGTACCTTCAAAGCCAGCGGAAGAAAACTGCTCTTTGACGGTTTCTATAAAGTCACCGGATACAGCGAAAAAGACAAACTGCTTCCCGAACTTGAAAAAGGACAGGCAGTTTCCCTTGATGACATCAAAGCAGAACAGCATTTTACAGAACCTCCGGCACGATACAATGAAGCCAGCCTCATTAAAAAGCTGGAGTCTCTGGGTATTGGAAGACCAAGTACCTATGCACCGACCATTACCATTTTGCAGACACGAAAGTATATCGAGATAGAAAAAAAACGTATTCACCCGACTGAAATCGCTTTTACCGTTATTGAAATGCTGGAACAACATTTTCCCGAAATTGTAGACAGCGGTTTTACGGCAAATATGGAAGAGACTCTGGACAAAGTCGCCGAAGGCGAGACGGACTGGCAGACGATTCTCAAAGAGTTCTATACCCCTTTTATGCATAAAATTGAAGAGGGTAAAAAAAATATAAAAAGTCTTAAAGTCGCCATACCTACCGGAGAAAATTGTCCAAAATGCGGTTCTGAACTGTTGCTTCGCAAAGGAAGGTACGGTGAATTCATTGCCTGTAGCAACTTCCCAAAATGCAAATATACCAAAAACCCGGACGGAACAGAAGTAGAGCAACCCGAAGAGACCGATGAAAAATGTGAGAAGTGCGGTTCTCCCATGGTTATTAAAAATTCAAAAAGAGGAAAATTTCTTGCCTGTTCAGCCTACCCAAAATGTAAAAATGCCAAATCACTTACACCTCCCAAAGTATTAAGTGTCCCCTGCCCGGAATGCGGAGGGAAACTTCAGGAGAGAGAAGGAAGACGCGGGAAATTTTTTGGCTGTGAGAATTATCCTAAATGTAAATTTATCGCCAATTTTGAACCGGTAGATAAAAAGTGTCCCGAATGCGGCTATCTTATGGGCAAAAAAACATTAAGAGGCAAAGAGATCTTTGAATGTTTCAAATGCAAACACAAAGAAGAGGCAGAGTAAACCAATGTCAGTACCCAAACAGATATTTTTATGTGCCATCAACAATATTCTCAGCGGTACCTGCAAAGAAGATTGTAAATTCTGTACACAAAGCGTACGCTACCATGCAGACATTGAACGCTACAGCTACAAAAAGATCTCACAAATCGTAGAAGAGGCCCGGCAGGCAAAGGCCAACGGTGCCCTTGGATACTGTCTGGTTACAGCAGGCAAGGGATTGGATGACAAAAAAGTTGATTTTGTAGCACGGGCAGCACAGGCGATCAAAACCGAGATAGAAGGGCTCAATCTTATCGGGTGCAACGGTACTGCCACAAAAGAGCAGCTAAGCTACCTGAAAGAGCACGGAATAGACAGTTACAATCATAACCTTGAAACCTCCGAACGCTACTATCCGGAAATCTGTCTTACACATACCTGGCAGGAGCGCTATGAAACGTGTGAAAATGTCAAAGCCTCAGGATTGACGCTCTGTAGCGGAGGAATCTTTGGTATGGGAGAGACAGAACAGGACAGAGAAGAACTGCTGCGTGCCATTGCATCCCTCAAACCAGAATCTACACCTCTGAACTTTTACCATCCCAACCCGGCACTACCCATTAAAACAAGGAACATCGCATTGGATGAGGCACTAAACATCATTCAAAAAGCCCATGCTCTACTGGGAGAGAAACATCTTCTCATGGTTGCTGGCGGACGTGAACTTCTTTTTTCGGGAGAAGAGGAGAAAATGTTTGAAGCCGGAGCCAATGCCATCGTTATTGGAAACTATCTTACCACCTCAGGTATTGCACCGGGGAAAGATCGGAAAATGCTGGAGAACCTTGGCTACGAGGTAGCAAAAAGCTGTGATTCACACTGATATTTTCCTCATACTGACACTCTCCTTGTTAATATGGGGAAGCCCTTTTGTCTCAAAACTGCTACGCATACCAACTCCTCCCGTAGAGATTATTCTGGGAGCTTTTGCCGCCTATACCGGACTGATAGGACATAACCAGTATTTCAATATTGTTGCCGAAGTGGGCTTTCTCTATCTGATGTTTTTGGCAGGGATGGAAGTAGATTTGAAACAGATCACCCAAAGTCCCAGAGCCATTATACGAAGATCCATGCTCTTTCTTGGACTCATGGCTTTTTTCTCTGTCTCTTCGGGAATTCTTTTTCACCTCAACACAATTACAATTATCTCCATGCCCCTCATTTCCATAGGTATTCTCGCTTCCCTTTCAAAAACTTACGGGAAGGAACAGCTTTGGATCAGGCTGGCTTTCATTGCCGGTATCCTGGGTGAAGTAATCAGTATTGCCATTTTGACCATTTTTGATGCTGCCAGTACAACAGGGGTCAATATGACCCTTGTAATGAAGGTAAGTTATCTGGCTGGATTTATTATCGTAGTTTATCTGCTCTATAAACTGCTCCGTCTACTCTTTTGGTGGATGCCCGAATTGAAAAAAATACTTATACCAAAACTTGATACTGCCGATCAGGATATTCGTCTCTCTATGGCACTTTTTTTTATTTTGATCGCTGTAATGCTTTACCTAAAGTTGGAATTGGCATTGGGCGCGTTTATTGCCGGTGTTGCCATTTCGGCATTTTTCCATCATGAGAAACAGCTTGAAGCAAAAATATCCAGCCTGGGCTTTGGCTTTCTGGTACCACTTTTCTTTATACATGTAGGAGCTTCTTTTGACCTAAAATCACTCGCCGAGGAGGGGGTTGTAACAGGTGCTCTGCTCATCACTTTTTTAATGATTGCAGCCAGGCTGCTTGCAGCAATAGTACTCAAGCAGATCAGCAGCACAAAAGATGCACTCCTGATTGGGCTGTCTCTCTCCATGCCGCTTACTCTCCTTGTTGCTGTTGCAACCATAGGATATGAAACAAAACTCTTAAATATGCTTAGCTATTATCAGTTGATTCTTGCCAGTATCTTTGAAATTCTCTTTTCCATGCTGTTAATCAAATGGATCAATAGCCGGCAAATAACTTAATCTTCCTGATCCACCTCTTTAATCGCTTCTTGCAGCAACTTTTCTGCTTCTTGTGCTTTCAAGGCTTCTTCCTGACTGATATTGATATCAACAACAGCCTTTTTCTCTACTCTCTTTCCCTGCTCTTCTTTCTTGAGTTTCTTTTCCAGAGCAGCCTTTTCCGCTTCTAGTTTGGCTAACTTTTGAGCTGTTTTTTTCTCTTCCTCTTCTCTTTTAAGACGAGCCTGTTTTTCTGCTTCGGCTTTCTTTTTAGCTATATGTTCCTGCTTGACTTTCTCCGCAATTGCCTTTTCCTTGGCAGTTTTTTCTGCCAAAATACGATTCTGTTCTATCTTTTCTTTTTGAAGTTTTGGCATCTTTTTTTCAGATGTTTCTATCTTGGAAGCGAGGGGCTGAGGAACGACAACCTCTTCTGTTTTCTTTTTTAGTGCTTTTGTTCCGCTTCTATTGTCTTCAACAACTGTCATCTCTTTTGGAACAATAACCGCCTCTTCTTCTGTAGTTTCCTCTTCTGTCTCATTATCGGCAAATTCATCTTCTGCTTCTTTCGCTTTGGCAATCTTTTGAAGTTCTCCCAAAAGTGATCTTTCTGCCTGATCTATCTTTTTAAGATTACTCTTCAGTTCAAAAGGGTTCTCTGCCGCATTTATACTTACCATCGAGACAACTACTGCTGCCCATATGTATTGTTTCATTTCCTACTCCTTTGGTTCCAGTTGTTTTAATTCAAAAAGTTCTTTCTGAAGTTTCTGATTCTCTGTTTTTAAATTCTTTTCTTCCTTCTTTAACATCTCTTTTTTATTTTCCAGATGATTCAAGACGGTTAATGAATTCTCCCCATACATCAGAATACCCACATAAATACCAAAGAGCAGAATACCGATCATTGTGACCAAGATCGCTTTAAGTGACAAGCCGGCAATTGCTTCTACTCTATTCACTTTTGGCAAAATTTACCCTACTTTGAAAATAGAGAAGTACCGAGATATTCAAATTGCCCCAATTCCGCTTCTATCTCCAACAATCTGTTATATTTGGCAATTCTGTCACTTCGCGCAGTTGAGCCTGTTTTGATCTCTCCGGTATTCAGAGCAACGGCAAAATCTGCAATAAACGTATCTTCGCTCTCTCCTGAGCGGTGGCTCATTACACAGGTATATCCTGAGCGCTGAGCCAGTCTGACTGTCTGCATTGTTTCAGAAACCGTACCGATCTGGTTTGGTTTAATAAGAATGGAGTTGGCAATATCTTTTTCAATTCCTTCGGAAAGAATTGCTACATTCGTTACAAAAAGGTCATCTCCCACCAGCTGTACTTTCTCTCCAAGTACCTCTGTCAACTCTTTCCAGCCTTCCCAGTCATCTTCACCAAGACCGTCTTCAATGGAAACAATAGGATATTTGCTGACCATATCGGCATAATAGGCGATCAGCTCCGAACTTGTCAACTCTCTGTTCTCAGAACTCAATACATATTTACCCTCATCATTCATAATCTCGGATGCGGCGACATCAAGGGCAATGGCAATCTGCTCACCCGGTTTGTAACCTGCTTTTTCAATTGCCTGAATAATCACCTGAATCGGTTCTTCATTGGATTTCAGGTTTGGAGCAAACCCTCCTTCATCACCGACCGCAGTACTTTCGCCCATCTCATCAATTACTTTTTTCAGATTGTGATACACTTCTGCACAGGCTCTCAAACCTTCCGAGAACCTGTCAAAGCCGATAGGCATGATCATATACTCCTGGAAATCTACCGAGTTGTTCGCATGTTCTCCACCATTGATGATATTGAGCATTGGTACCGGCATCGTTACTGCATTGGCACCGCCAAGATATCGGTAAAGCGGCATTTTAAGAGAACGTGCAGCAGCACGTGCCACAGCCATAGAGACACCAAGTACCGCATTGGCACCAAGATTGGCATAATTTTCCGTTCCGTCAACCTCTTTCATGATCAAATCAATTTCTGCCTGATTATAGGGGCTGAGTCCTACCAGTGCATCACTGATGGCACCATTGACGTTATCACAGGCCTGAAGTACTCCTTTACCCAAATAACGGTCTCCTCCATCACGCAGCTCAAGTGCCTCCCGTCTTCCCGTACTTGCACCACTGGGAACAATAGCGCTCTCTACTGTTCCGTCACTTAAACTTACTGTAGCTTTCACTGTTGGATTTCCACGGCTATCCATTACTTCTGTTGCTACAATCTCATCTATAAAAATCATTATTTTCCTTTCTGCTGTATGTAAATTTCAATAGTTATCTATTATTTTATCAAAGTTTACCCTATACTTAAATGAGCCTTTTTCCCTGATCTCCTGAAGAATAATGAAAATCTTCCTTTATCAGATATTATCTTTCTTCAATTATTCACTTTTTATCCTGTTGTTCAAAGAAGCTGCCAACTTCTTTGTTCCCTTGAAATCTGATTTCCCCGTACCCAGCACCGGAATTTCATCAACCCTGAAAGCTTTGGAGGGGACAAAAAGCGGATTCATTCCCAGTGTGCCAATCTGAGACATCACCTCTTCAACTTCCCGTTCTCCCTCAAAGAGAAGGATGAGTGCTTCTCCTTTTTTCGCATCGGGAACAGCAGTCACCGCGATTTTTTCCTCTTCGGAAATGATCTTTCCTATCTCCTGCTCCACCATTCCCAGACTTACCATCTCTCCTCCAACTTTGGCAAAGCGGCTGTAACGGTCGACGATGGTAAGAAAACCATCCGCATCCAGCCTCCCTTTGTCACCTGTCACATACCAGCGAATCCCCCCAATCTCTTTGATGACGGATGCTGTTTTTTCAGGATCACCAAGATACCCTTTCATGATCTGAGTACCCCCAATAAGGATCATCCCCTCTTCTCCGGTTGGAAGCGGTTCAAAACTTTCAGGATCAACAATCTTAAAACTGCTTCCGGGAACAGGCAAACCTACCGTACCGGGCTTGTTCCCCACCTGCGGTTTCCAGGTATCGGGTAACAAGACATCAGGAATATTCACCGATGCAACCGGTGTAGTCTCGGTTGCACCATACCCTTCAAAGATTTCATGCCCGAACTTCTCTTTAAATGCTTTACGTATCTCTTCAGGCAGTTTCTCTGCCCCGGCGATAATAATACGCAAATCCTTGAACATCAGCGGATGGAGTTTGCGGTTACGTGCATAGAGCCTAAAAAAGGTCGCTGTTGCAAAGAGCATCGTTGCTTCATATTTGGCGGCCATTTTTCCTATGCCAAATCCATCTGTCGGATCGGGATGGCAGACCACGGGTATTCCCTCAACCAACGGCATCAATGTGCTCACAGTCAAACCAAATGAGTGAAAAATAGGCAGTGTCCCAAGCATCACATCTCTGTCATCCGGGTTGATCAGAGTAGTAATCTGTTTAATATTTCCCATAATGTTCCTGTGGCTGAGCACAATTCCTTTTGGACTCCCCTCACTCCCGCTTGAAAAAAGAATGGCAGCACTCTCATCAATAGGTTTCCTGGTAATATAAACACGTTTCAGCATCCATACAGGCATCAGCTTCACTGTCAATAGCTTCATGACAGCCGGTACTTTTTTGATTTCTGCTTTTATATCTTCAAGGTAGACCACCGCCACTTTTTCAAGTGCTTCCCCAAGGTCAAACCCTTTGGCCTTAAGCTTGGCAAGGAATTGGTGAGAGGTCACTACGGTTTCAATATTTGCTTTTTCAATCGCATGTACTATACTTGGTGTACCGCTGGAATAATTTAGATTCACAATTGTTTTCCCCAGTGAAAGCAGTGCCATATTTCCCATCGACCCGCCTACAGAAGTGGGAAGAACTATACCAATATTGGAGCTGTCTCCCAACAGCGGTCTAAGTCTGTCCGCGATTAAGAGTGTTCCTGCAATAAACCTGTACCCGTTCAACTCCACTCCTGTCGAGTCTGCCATACAAAGCTGTGAACCGGACTCTTTGGTACTTTCTATCCAGGCTTCCGGAAGAGTTGGCAGTGTCCGGGCATACCTCTTCCAACTCTCCACAGAGAGATCAAAAACTGCCTTTTTCACCTCTGTCGCACCGGTACGAATATCCATCATCTTCCCAAATATCACACTGACATCTTTACTGCGTTTCCGCTTCATCTTCTGGGAAGCATGGGAAAAATCTCCCTCCCAGAGTCCACGCAGGTAGAACGGTACAATTACTGCTTCTTCGTCCGCTTCCCTACAGGCAATTTCAAACCCTCGCTGGAATGCTCCCAGGTGTCCGTTACGAGAAAGATGTCCCTCGGGAAAAATCGCAACTGTTTCACCCCTGTTCAACGCTTCTGTTACCAGAGAAAGAGCATTTTTACCTCCTCTGCTTGAAATTGGAATAGCATTGAAAAAACGGAAAAAAGGCTTAAGATACCATATTTCGTAATAACTGCGCTCCATCACAAAACGAATCTGTTTGGGGTATGCCATCTGTAGAATTGCCCAGTCAAGAAAAGAGACATGGTTTCCCAGAAGCAGCACCCCTCTGTTTGCATCAATATGTTTCAATCCCTCTACATTCAGGCTATAGCGAAAACCAACAAACATCCGTACCAGATAGCGTACCAGAGATTGCGGCAGCTTGAACAATGCAGCTCCTGTCCCCAGCATGGCAACGCTGGCGATCAGATAAAAAAGTCCACTGGAAGAGAGATGCAAATACCCAAAAAGTGCCGTCAGGATCAAGGCACTAAACATCACCACATTCTGCACAAAGTTGTTTCCCGCAAGGACTTTTCCCAAAATCGGGGTCGGAGTTGCAAACTGGATCAGGGCATTGAGAGGCACCACGATCAGTCCAGAGAAAAACCCAAAAGCAAACAATGCACTCCCCAAGGTAGCCAATGTACCAAGAGAAGGGAGCAGGTAGAGTACAAATGTTACCCCTATTGCCCCGATGGGGATGATTCCTGTCTCGATAAAATTTCGGCTTACCCGTCCGGAAAAAAGCGACCCGATCACCAATCCCACACCCGTCAGAGCCAAAAGCCCCTGTGCCGTTACCGTATCGGTCACCCCCAGTTTTTCCTTGAGATACTCTCCAAAAATGGCTACGAGTATCTGTGAAATCCCCCAAAGGACACTTAATCCGGCAATACTTGCCCACACCACTTCTTCTCTTTTGAGTACAGCAAGATTTTCTTTAAAATAGTGCAGGTTTTGATACTCCCCCACCTCAAAATGCATCTCTTCATCAATGCTTACTTTCCTAAAACGCTTAGCCAAACGCAGGGCAAGCAAAAACTCTGCAACACTCGCACCGATCAGTAAAAATCCTACCGGTGCGATATAGTGCAGTATCTCTGAAGGCACAGTCGTTCTATCCTGTAGCAACTGTTCAAAAAAAATCGAATAGATCACGGCACCGGCAAGAATGGAGATGATGGTTACCGACTGTACGGCAGCATTGGCTTCTGCGAGCATATCATTGCCTGTCATCTCTTTGATCAATCCATATTTTGCCGGTGAGTAGATAGCACTTTGCGCTGCCAGTATCAAAGTTAAAACAAACGCTGCCCAGAACCATCCCATGAAGTAGGAGAAAAGTATCAGTGTTGTGATCCCAATAGCCGCACCGGAGGCATACTGGACTACTTTTACTTTTGGATATTTGTCCGAGATAAACCCTGCCGGAGAAAAAAGAAAAATAAACGGCAAAAGAATCAACGCATTGACAATCGCAGTCAAAACGATCAGTTCCGAACCTTCGTAAGCTTTAAAGATCGTATTTTGCAATACGATCTTATGCCCCAGATCGGTCATGGCATTGAGAAAAACAATCAAAATATAGGAGCCAAACCCTGCTATGGAAAAAAGTGCTTTCATATCCTTTTCTCCTCATGCCTGTATTGTTTTTGGTACTCCTTGACCGTATGCATATTGCACAGATAGGGTTTCAGAGTCAAGATCAGATCAAAAAAGAGTTCATAGTGTCTGGTATGGGAGGAGGGGTCCTGCTTCATCATCTTTGCCCCTGCGGAAAATTCCTCTTTTGCCAATTGTTTTGCGGTCTGCACATACAGATCGAGCAGTGTCTCATCCAGTTTCAGTATCTCTGCACGCTTCAAGATTTCAACAACTTCCAGCTCTTTGGTACTGAAACCTTTGGTACGTTCAAACAGGAGCCCTCTTTTCAAATAGCTTTCAAGCTTTTTTTCATCCAGTTCACTCACTTCCAGAAAATCTTCCCTGCTGTACCAACGGCTCTCTTTCCCTCCGGAAATAAGTTCCAGTGCATTTACCATCATTTCAAAACTCTCTCCGGTTTTAAAATTGTTTTCGGCAAAGATCGCTTTGATCTCGGCAATAGAGTAGGAAAAATTATGTTGCAGATATTTGATGAAGCGGAGGATCTCCACCACACTTTCATCATAAAGGTGTACATTGGGTTTGGGTTTTTGGGGCTTTGGAAGCAAGCCTTCTTTAATATAGTAGAGAATGGTGGATTTACTCTCACCGGTTTTGAGCATCAGCTCTTTCATTTTCAATGCCATCACAGATCCTTCTATTAACTTAGATAGTGACAGTATAGAGAAATTAAACTTAAAGTGTAAAGTGTCACTTTACACTTATTATATTTTATGTATCATCACTGTTTGCAATTTCATTCTGATCCATAGTAAGACCTTCTCCAAAACCTAAAGCTTCCTTGATCTTGGCTTCAATCTCCAATTTAAGTTCCGGATTTTCTTTGATGGTCAGTTTGGCATTCTCTTTCCCCTGACCAAGCTTTTCCGCACCATAGCTGAACCATGCTCCTGATTTATCAATAATATCCATCTTGACACCATAGTCTACCAGTTCACCTTCATACGAGATACCTTCTCCAAACATAATATCAAACTCTGCCTGTCTGAACGGTGGTGCTACTTTATTTTTAACCACTTTGGCTTTGACCCGATTCCCAATCTGAGACTCTCCCTGCTTGAGTGTAGCGATACGTCTTACATCAATACGTACAGAACAATAAAACTTCAGGGCATTCCCTCCCGTTGTCGTCTCGGGAGAACCATACCCCATTGTTCCGATTTTCATACGGATCTGGTTAATAAAGATCACCGTTGTATTTGTCTTGTGAAGAATGGCTGTCAGCTTACGAAGAGCCTGAGACATCAAACGTGCCTGAAGCCCTACATGTGTATCACCCATATCTCCCTCTATCTCCGATTTGGGAGTCAATGCCGCTACAGAATCCACAACAATCAGATCAACCGCACCTGATCGGGTCAGAGTTTCGAGTACATCAAGTGCCTGCTCCCCAAAATCAGGCTGGGAGACAAGAAGATTATCTGTATCTACCCCCAGATTCTTTGCATAAACTACATCCAAGGCGTGCTCTGCATCAATAAATGCACACACCATGTCACGCTTTTGTGCCGAAGCGATAGTCTGCAATGCCAGTGTTGTCTTACCTGAAGATTCCGGACCATATACCTCCACAATACGCCCTTGAGGAATACCTCCGATCCCCAACGCCATATCCAATCCGAGAGAACCTGTCGAAATGGATTCTATGGGTTCAAACTCTTTATCCCCAAGCCTCATTAAGGTTCCTTTACCAAACGTTTTATCTATCTGTTTGATCGCCATATCCAGTGCTTTTTGTTTTTGTGCATCCATTGCCATTGTCATGTCCTTTTCCTTCTATCTGTTGCATTTTATCTAAAATTGTTAGATATTATTTAGTCTTGCTGACAGTTTAATAGAAAAAAAAAGAAAGAGGAAAAAATATGTCATATTGTCATATTTTTATACTATTGTATGCATAGATACTCTTATTTTTCCTCTACCGAGGATACATTTCTTTTTTTGTACCCTTATGATAAAATACATTCACACTAAATCAAAGCGAGTATTCATGTCCAGAACCATTCAATTAGCCCATTCTCCAGATGCAGACGATATCTTTATGTATTATGCCATTAAATTCGGTTGGGTAGATACCACAGGGTATACATTCAAAAACATTGGTCTGGATATAGAAACCCTCAATGTAGAAGCTATGAAAGGAACCTATGATGTTTCTGCCATTAGCTTTGGTATGTACCCACTGATTAAAGAAGAGTATGCTCTGCTGCGTACTGCTGTCAGTTTCGGAGAGGGGTACGGTCCAAAACTGATCAAACGTAAAAATGAGAGACTCAAACGAAACTTCAAGGTTGCACTTTCAGGAAAGTATACGACCAATGCCATGCTTTTTCGTATCTATTATCCCGATGCCCGTCCCGTCTACATGGATTTTCTTGAAATTGAAGAGGCTGTTGTTTCGGGAAAGGTGGACGCGGGTGTACTCATTCATGAATCTATTCTTGACTTTGACAAAAGTCTGGAAGTAGAAAAAGAGATCTGGGATATCTGGGTAGAACTTGCAGGAGAGGGTCTGCCGCTTCCACTGGGAGGGATGGCTGTTCGAAGAAGCCTGCCTCTGAATGTGGCTATTGACATAGAAAACATTCTCATTGACGGAGTGAAAGTTGCCAATGAGAAAAAAGAAGAGCTCTGTACCAAGCTGGAATCAGACAAACTTGTACGCATCTCGGATAAAATGCTTGAAAAGTACCTCGATATGTATGCTTCAGACGAATCGGTTGAACTCAGCCCTCTGCAACTTGAAGCACTGGATAGACTTTACGACATAGGCTTCAAGCATGGTCTCTGGGAGTGCCCTATCAAGACGGAAGAGTACTTGATTCCAAAAGAGTATAGTGAGCTCAGATCAAAGTAGGCATATCTCTTGTTTTTTAAAACCATTGACTTTTCAAAATACGCCAGTATTAAAATAGGACAACCCACAGAAGTGCTCATACTTGAAAAAAACGACCCTGTTCCCAAAGACCGTTACCTCATCGGAGGTGCGAACAACCTTCTCATCTCACCTACACCGCCACCGTTAATGATGCTCGGCAAGGATTTTGCCTTTATTGAGGAAAAAGACGGAATGCTTGTCATTGGTGCAGCCATGCCCACAGGACGTATTGTCAGTTATGCAAAAAGACATGATATTGCAGGCTTTGAATTCTGTGCCAAACTTCCCGGTACTCTAGGTGGAATGCTGGCAATGAATGCCGGTGTCAAAAATTATGAAATTTTCAATATTCTCCACAGTATTGAAATAGACGGCACCTGGATACCCAAAACGAAAATAAAATATGGATACCGCTATGCTAATTTAGGAGGTATTGCAACTGCTGCAAAATTTAAAATGCAAAAAGGGTTTGACCAGGTACTACTGAAAACACTATTGGAATTGAGAAACAATCAGCCTGGCGAACCCAGCGCCGGTTCAGCATTCAAGAATCCTCCCGGTGATCATGCAGGAAGACTTATTGAAGCTGTTGGACTGAAAGGTACAAAAAGAGGAAATATGCAGTGGAGTGAAATACATGCAAACTTTCTTGTAAATCTCGGAGGAGGCACGTATGAAGATGCCAACACACTCTTAATGCTGGCAAAAGAAAAAGTAAAAAACCATTATGGTATTACACTTGAAGAAGAGATCAGACATCTCTAAGCGCTACTTTTCATCCCCCGCTGTACAACGTACACAGCGTATATAGTTTGTCTGCTTCGGGTTGCGTTTGTTTTGATATGCATCGGCAGGGTATACCACATAATATCTATTTCCATCTCCCGGAGTAGATGTCCAAAAATCATTTCCTCTGAAATATCTGAATACTTCTCCCGGAATTCTATGGACATGTAAGAGTTCATCAGATGTAGGCAACCTCCAGTCTGTATACCCTGCATAGTCCAACCCCCTGCAATAATTCACCGCATGCTTCCATCCGCCTACTTTGCCATAGGAGTAATTTCGTTTATAGGCACCATCTTCTTTATCTGTATATTTCTGATCCTGCCACATTAATTGGGTATTTTCTTCTACATATACATCATCGGGTGAACAATTTGAATTTGACTCCGAAATAGAGACAACCGGTGAAACATTTCCCCCTGCAATCAGTAGGCCAAAAGACATAGTCATACCTACGGCAATCAGTACACTCTTCATATTTTCTCCTTTATTGTCCAATATTATTCAATATCATAATATAATCTTTGTCAAAGCTAGCTAAAAGCTTCTGGATTAGTCAATATTATGGATGAATATCTATTTTTACACCATTTCTGACAGAACGCCATAATGTGTCTATTGCCTTATTTGGTACAGCCATACATCCTTCTGTCCAATCATGTGCCAGAGTGTAACGGTCCGCATGTCCGTCTGCATTCCATTTTGGCTGACCGTGAATCGTAATGTAGCCTCCGGTATTTACCCCTCTGGCTTTGGCTCTGGCCTTATCTTCCGCATTTGGATAGGAGATCATCAGAGATTTATAGAGTCTCGGATCACATTTTTTTCTTACGATAGTATAGCTGCCTTCCGGCGTACGATAGTCTCCCGCCTGAATCTTGTTACCCTTGTCTCCATTTTTTCCCAAAGAGATTTTACAGGAGTACATAACCTTGCCTTTACTGTACATATAAAGCTCTCTTTTCTTTTTATAGACAACGATCCTGTCTGCAAGTTTTCCCGGATCGGTATCTGTACCACGGGAAAGCCCCTGATTACACTCTCTTATCTCATAGGGTGTATTGTCTACTTTACCATAAGCCTGTGGTTCCCCGCATCCGCTCATAAAAAACGCCATTGCTCCTGCACTCAGGAAGAGTATACTTCTTATCATTATTATCCCCAATCTTCATTTTTATGTTTTGATTTATGTTTGTCTTTCTTGTAGGAAGTTCCGTTTTTCAGTTTTTGCAACCTGTTCAGATTGCTCATCTCTGCTTCACGAATATCTTCCAGTACCTCATCCGTAAAGTTTTCACTGCCGCATGTTTGCCCAAAAAGTCTTTCAATATATGATTTTAGCTGTTGATGGTACTCCGAGTCAAGCTGAATTTCACTTTTTTCATCAAATTTCTTTTTAAGGTGTAAAAACTTAGCAAGAAATATTTCTGCCGTCACCTTTTCATCTCTGAACATACGAAAAAGATTCTTACTTATCTTCTCCAGTTCGGTAATATATTTCTGCCTGTTGAATTTATCTATCTGTTTTTGTGTATATGCCAATCTTCACCCTTCACATGCACCTATTTAATCGTGACAGGTACACCTTCACGTACCGCATACCAGAGTTTTTTCATCGAACTGTTTGTAATGGCTACACACCCCTGTGTCCAGTTCCTTGCAAGCGTGTATTTGTCACCTTTGCCGTCTGCATTCCATTTGGGTTGCGCATGAATCGTAATATCGCCTCCGGGGTTCACCCCTTTTGCCTTAGCCCGTGCTTTATCTCTTGGGCTGGGATAAGAGATACACAAAGAGCGGTAGTATTTGGGAGAACAGAGTTTTCTATGAATAAAAAACTCTCCCTCCGGCGTACGGTAATCCCCTTTTTCCTGCTTGTCACCCAATGGGTTTTTACCCAGAGAAACAGGAAATACAGCTTTCACTTTCCCCTCTTTGTAAAGATACATCTTACGTTCTTTTTTAATGACGACAATCCTGTCAATGGCATCGGCTTCAGAATAGTCTTCCGCCAGCATCAACTCTTTTTTGCACTCAGAGAGATTATAACTCTCTTTTGGTCCATTTGGTTCACAGCCTGTAAACAGCAGTACGAAAACAATGGTCATAGAGAAAAAATATATTTTATTAAACATAGAGTGATTGTAACAAAAATAGAGAAAAATAAAAAGGTAAAAGAGGAGAGGTAGCAAAAATGAGAGGTTCAAAGCCCCAAAAGGACTTTGAAAAGAACTTATGCGTTTGCAGCAGCTTTTGCAGCTTCAAGTGCTTCTTCGTAGTTTGGCTCTTCTGTAATTTCCGGTACAACTTGCTTGTATGCTACTTTACCGTCTTTACCGATAACAAAGATCACTCTTGCAAGTACACCCGCCAAAGGACCGTCTGCCAAAAGTACACCGTAAGCATTAGCGAAATCTCTGTTTCTGAAATCTGAACATACTTTAATATTGTCGATACCGGCTGCTCCACACCATCTTGCTGCTGCAAATGGAAGGTCCATAGATACTGTAATGACTTCTACACCGTCAAGAGACGCTGCTTCTGTGTTGAATCTTCTAGTTTCTGCATCACATACACCTGTATCAAGTGAAGGAACTGCTACTACAAGTTGCACTTTACCTTCTCCGCCTACCTGCTCGTCTTGAAGCATTGGGTTACAGTTTACTACTGTTACTACCGGTGCTGTATCACCTACGTTGATTTCATTTCCTGCGAGATTACATACGATGTCATTTTTAAATGTTACTGTTGCCATTTAATATCCTTTAATTAATTTTGATAAACGTATTATGACTTAATTAGGATAAAATTAGTCTTAATTAAGAATTTTCCACTTGATTTAGATCAATTTTTATCTTCTCAAAGGAAAGCAAGGTACCGTGTAGCCTTTACTTCACGGTACTTGTGTAGCTTATTGTAACACTTTAAAACTTTTCCATTTTTTCATCATACAGAAAACTACTTTGCTAAAAGCACATACCTATCTTACTGGGAAACAAGCCCTTTTGCCCATTTCTCCATCGCTGCATTGGCATCGGGATTAGGCGCTTCCAGGAAACTGACTACAAAACTGTCAGCCATTTCTGCTACACCGATCGCTCGGGGGCGTACTGCCAGTACTTCGGGTTTTGGCAATACTTTTCCAAAACAGCAGATAATATTTTTTGCATCCTTGATTTCTTCATTGATCTCCCCTGCCTCCAAACTTGAAGTATGGGAATAATGGTCAAACTCTCCTATATACACTGCAATCGGATGTGCTTCTATCTGTTTTTTCAGATACGCAAAAATTTCATCTATATTTTTATAGCTTGTCTCTTCTTTTGCTATTTTCAGTGTAAACACCGGGTATTTTTCCATAACGGTAATTTGTTTCATATACTTTGCCTTTGATTGATTTTTTGGAATTGTAACTTGATTAGTTGAAGAGTTGCTTATAATAATGATAATGTGGGGTAAAGTATCTATTCCGGTTTCGCAGCTAAAATTGACACGCAGGTGTCAGGGTTCTTGCCTTCATGGCTTCATTCGCTTCGCTCATTACGACCATTTCGGTTTCGCAGCTAAAATTGACACGCAGGTGTCAGGGTTCTTGCCTTCATGGCTTCATTCGCTTCGCTCATTACGACCATTTCGGTTTCGCAGCTAAAATTGACACGCAGGTGTCAGGGTTCTTGCC
>Ga0256843_1001078_pt1 | contig 22137 bp, 20 predicted proteins | sample AlvinellametaG_FD_191572 | JGI IMG/M metagenome (GOLD analysis project Ga0256843, IMG submission 191572) | Pompeii worm associated microbial communities from hydrothermal vent at the East Pacific Rise, Pacific Ocean - Alvinella | ecosystem: Host-associated > Annelida > Integument > Unclassified ... | reverse complement strand
AATATTGTCTATTTTGATTTGGGAGTTGGAAAAGATTATCTATACCATGGAAAAACTACCTTTAGAGGAATGAACCAAAATGATACTCTAGAACTCTCTCTAAGACATAAAGCCAGATTTAAAAAGAAAATGGTGAGTGAACTATATCCTGAATATTTTGTAATTAAGGTAAATAAATTTAATGATATTGCTAAAAATACTCTTGATGAGTGGATATATTTTCTAAAAAACGAGGAGATAAAGAGCGACTTTAAAGCTAAAGGGCTAGATAAAGCAAAAGAGACTCTAGATATTATGCAACTAAAAGGAAAAGAGCTATTGGAGTATCAAAGATATATTGAAAAGAGAAGAGATGAAAAAAGTTTTGCTACTACAAAAGAGCTAGAGCTTCAAGAAGCTAGAGAAAAGGGAAAAAAGGAAGGATTAAAAGAGGGAATGCAAAAAGGAAAAAAAGAAGGAGAAAAGAGAAAAGCTATTGAGATAGCTAAAAATCTATTAAAAGCAAATATGGATATATCTTTTATATCGGAAACAACAGGCTTAAAGCCTCAAGAGATAGAAGAGATAAAGAAAAATCTCTAAATCTATTTTAAATAGCTCACTATAAAGTGGTTGGAAAAAATTTTTTTATAGAGATAAAAATATAAAATCTTTTAAAATAGCAAAACATTGAACTAATATAATTTATATAGAAGAGGGGTTAAATTTAAAATAGAGAACAATAAAAGAGGTTTTAGAGTCTTTAAACCTCTAAAAGTTAATAGTATTTCTCTTTTATTTTTTCAAACTTTTCAAAATTATTTGAAAAAATATCTACTAGTTCTGGGTTGAACATAAATCCACTCTCTCTTTTTATAATATCTAATGCCTCTCTTGCAGAGACTATTCTATGGGTATATATTCTAGGAGTAGTTAACTTATCAAAAAAATCAACCAATCCAGCAATTTGTGCATAAATTGGTATCTCTGTTCCTTGAAGTTTATATGGATATCCAGTTCCGTCCCAATTTTCATGATGATACAATACAACTTTTTTTGCCATATTAATAAGAGTAGTCTCTTCTATATCTTTTAAAATCTCTATGCCCAACTCCGGATGAGATTTAAATATTTTTGTATCTTCCCTATCTAACTTCTCTTTTGGAATTCTAATTAGACCAATATCATATATAGACATAGAATAATATAGATTCTCTAGCTCTTTTGAGTTTAATCCATACAGATGTCCCAATAATTTGGCATACTCTCCCAATCTTTTTGAACTATTCTCACTACTATAACCATTTTCATGAGCTAAATTTCCAAGCTTATTTAAGAGCTGTTTTTGAGAGTTATCTATAATATCTACTGCCTCTTTTAAATAACTTAGAGTATCTTTGGAAGTTGAATTATCTTTTATTGTTCTCATTAAATCGTAAAATTTTTTTATTCTTAAATGGTTAAATACTCTAAGTTTTAACTCCTCTGGATTATAGGGTTTTGATATAAAATCATCTGCCCCTAATTTATAGGTAGTTGTCTTCTCCTCTGATTTTGAAGTTACCACAATAACTGGAATATGATCATATTTTGGATTTTCCCTAATCTCTTTTAAAACCTCAAGTCCATTTTTTTTTGGCATCATTAAATCTAATAGAACAATATCTACTGGAACTTTTTCTATAAGCTCTAAGCCCTCTTCTCCATTTGGGGCCTGATATATATTTATATTTGGTGTCTCTTCAAAAGTAGCTATTGCTAACTCTTGATTGAAAACATCATCTTCAATACTAAGCATTGTAAATTCACCCAAATCTTCTAGTCTCTTCATAATCTAAATCCTTAATTTAAAATTGGAGTCAACTTCTCTAATAGAGCTGTCTTTTTCTTGTCTATTAATAAAAAGTCTCCATCTTCTGAAATTTTTTGAAGTTCTCCAGCTAATTTTGCTAAATCTTTCAATCCTAAATTTGATAGAACTCCTTTTAGAGCATGAAAGTCCTCTACTAACTCTTTTATATTCTTTTTTCCAAAATTCTCTTTTATTCTCTTAACATACTCATTAATACTCTCTTGTGCTTTATTAAATAGCTTTTTAGAGATAGTCTCATTAAAATTATTTTGAAGATGTCGAAGTGCTATTGTTTTTATATCAAGCTCTTCTTTATTTTCTTCTTTTTTATCCTCCTCTTCATATTTATCTAACTCCTTTGTTACATTAAATTCATTATTAATTAACTTTAAAAGTTTAGACTCAATATCTTCTTTATCAAGAGGCTTTTCTATAAAGTCATTCATTCCAGCACTCTCTGCAGCTAGTTTATCCTCTTTATAGACATTTGCACTCATACAGATAATTGGCACAGTCTTATTGAATTTTCTAATCTCTCTTGTAGCTTCTAGTCCATCCATAACAGGCATTCTCATATCCATTAAGATTGCATCGTAGTTGTGTTCCCTAGCTTTTTTGACTGCTATTTCACCATTTTCTGCAGTATCACAAGTAATTCCAAAGAAGTTATCTAACATCTCTTTTTCATACTCTCTATTTATTTCAACATCTTCTACAATTAATATATCTAAGTTTGAGTAGTCAACATTTACTCTCTTTCCAAACAGTTCAGATGCGTATGTCTCTTCTATATCATTTATAAATCTCTGGTATGAGACTGGCTTATTTACAACTTTATCAAACTCTTTTAAAGATATATTATCATGCTGTTTCTCATCAACTAGAGCGATCAATTTAATATTAGGATTTACAGCTCTAAATGTTCCTGCAATATAGTCTGTATTTTTTCCAAAAGAGTCCACATCAAAGATACCAACATCAAAAAATCTTCCACTAGCTACCATGTGAACTAAAGATGAGAGAACATCCTCATTTTTAATATCATGATTTTGAAAATTTGCACCAAGATTTACAAGCTCTCTATTTAGACTCTCTACAAAAGTTGACTTTGGAGCAAACATTAAAATATTGCTTCTATTTAATGCTTTTCCAATCTCTTTTTTTCTTGTTCTCTCAAGCATTAGAGTAACTGTAAAACTACTTCCAACACCCTCTTTAGACTCGACTGTTATCTCTCCTCCCATCATCTGAGCCAATTTTTGAGAGATATATAATCCAAGCCCTGTTCCTTGAGTCTTATCTGTTGATTGGAATGGTTCAAATAGATTTTCTGCTATCTCTTTTGGAATACCACTTCCAGTATCATCAACTTTAGCTACTAGTTTTAACATATTGTTTTCTACTGGTTCTAATGTTTGAATATAGAATCTAATTGAACCTTGATTTGTAAATTTTGAAGCGTTTGAGAGTAGGTTTATAAAAATCTGCTTTACCCTTTTATCATCAACTCTAACTTTATATTCAGGCATTGGAATATCTACAATAAATTCAACTCCATCTTTAATACGAGAGCGAATTAAATTTGCACAATCATTTAATATATCATCTAAATCAACCTCTTTTGGAACTAAATCTATTCTATTATCTCCAATTTTTGCAACATCTAACAGATCGCTAACTAAAGCTAAGAGATGATTTGAACTCTGCACAATACTATCTAAGTATCTTTTTTGTTTATTATTTAATGCAGTATCTCCCAAAAGCTCCCCGTAACCTAAAATTGCAGTAAGTGGAGTTCTAAGCTCATGGCTAACAGATGCTATAAATCTCTTTTCATTATTTAGTGACTCCTCTAGCTCTTTGTTTACTTGAGTTAAAAGATGAGCCAATTTTAATTTATCCCTTGTAGCCTTCTCATACCTCTTTTTTAATTGAATACACTCAAGCTCTTTTTCATTTAATGCTTGAATAGAGCTATTTTGATTTGTCTTATTTATTGTTAACATTATTTTTCCTTTTCGCTTAAGAGTGCTGTTACAAATGTCTCATTATGAAAAGCATATCCACCAGGATAAGCACCTATCTCTCCATAGGCATAAAAACCAATAATTGGAGCTTGAATGTTTTTATAGGCTAACTCTATCTCTTTTATGGCAAGATTTCCTAAAACCTGTTTTCTTGAACAGCATGGAAAAATAAGTGCTATTTCTGGTTTAAACTTTGGATCTTCTATCTCTTTTAAACTCTTCTCTACATAATCTATAATTTTTTCACCTTGCGGTGCTGATATTCTAATTTTAGATTTCTCTTCTACATGTCCTGCAAAAATTAAAGCCTTCTTTTCCTCATCAACTCCAAGCACTGCTCTATATACTACGAGTCCATCTTTCATAGTTACTTCTAATGGATATTCAATTCCTATATATGGAATTGGTTCATCTGGGGCTATATCTAAATACTCTCTATAAAAATCAATTGCAGGTTTTCCATCTACCTCATATACAATATTATGGTGAGATTTTGTTACAATTCTCTCCTTTCCAATTCCAACCCAACCAAAAGCTCTAGCACCTCTTATATCTATCTTATCTCTATCTAATGCTAGGGTTACAATTCCATGGTTAGAGAAGTTATCCTTTGAAAATACAAATGTCTCTTTTAGTTTTAAATCATCTCCTGCAGTAGCTCCAAATATATACTCAACACCTTCGCTAATTATCCCTTGAGTATAGGCATCATTATCAAAGTTTAATCCTGATGTAATTGTAATTAGTGCTGGATTTTTAAAATTATTTTTTGCCCAAAGTGCTATATTTTTCCCAGCTCTATAGTATGAATCTTCATTTGATAGAGAGGAGAATTTAAAACTAATTGCAGATGGATTTATATCTAAAAGCATTGCAACAATGGTTCCTTCCATCTCATGGACTCCAATATCTTTATCAGCAAATATCTCTCCAGCAGTAGTAGCACCTACCACAAAAAAAGGATAATTTTCCAATCCAATTACAAGTTTTTTAATATTGTGCTGAGAAGAGCTATATATAAATGCTACAGTTGGATTAAATCCTTTTGAGATTGTAAGTTCTATCTTCTTTAAGATGCTATCGATTGAGTATGCATTTAAAATTATACTTTTCATAATTGGGTATCCTTTATATATTTTTTTCTAAGTTCAACAAAGTAGTCAAAATATTCTAAAAATGGCTCTATAAGTTTTGGATCAAACCACTCTCCTCTTTGTCCTTTAAAAAATTGATATACGCTCTCTTTTGGGTTATCTTTTAATAAAATATTAAAGGTCTCTACAATATGGACAATTTGAGCGTATGGACTTATTGCATCTCCTTTTAGTTGTCTTGGAATTCCTGTTCCATTATAATTTTCTCTACTTTGAGTAATAACTACTTTTAGTATCTCCATAAATGGAGTTTTTGTGCTTGTTTTTACAAGTTGATATCCCTGTAGAATTGACATAATTTCTCTATTATCAACTTTATCTTCTAAGATATGTAAATGAGAATTTTGAAATTTATCTTGAGATAAGGCTCCAATGTTATATACAAGTGTGACAAGATATAGTCTCTCAATATCCTCTTTTTTATAATTTAAAAGCTCTGCAAAGGCTTTTGCTAATTTTGCACTAATATTTATATACTTATCTTTTAGAGATATTATGTGTGATAAACCTCTAAATATCTCTTTTTGGGTCTCTTCAATTTTTTCTAAAAGTTTTTTAGGATCACAATCATCTCTTCTATTTGCCCTTTTAGACTCTTCTCTCTTTTTATATAACTGCTCTATATATTTATATATTTTAGATTGTAATTCACTAAGTCTAAATGGTTTTGAGACAAAATCATCAGCCCCTAGAGTTTTTAACTTTTTTGAAATTAACTCATCTGTAGATATTATAATTATTGGAATTAAAGAGAGTTCCTTATCTTTTTTAATCTCTTTTATTGTATCTATTCCACTCAATTTTGGCATGTGTAAATCTAAGAGTATAATATCTATTTTCTCTTTTGCTAAATACTCTAATGCCTCTATCCCATTTTCTGCCTCTATATATTTTATAGTAGGTATTTTAGATAAAAGAGATATAATTAGTTGTCTATTAAATGCATCATCATCAGCAATTAAAACTGTAATTGAGCCAAATCTATCCCATTTCATATCTTTTTTTTGACCTTATTCTTTTATTCAAATTTAATTATACTCTTTTTTTTTAAAATAAACTTTATTTTTCTTTAAAAAAATATTAAGATAACTTCCTTAAGTATTAATTAATATTTAATTGTTTTAAAAATATGCTAAAATTTTTTAAAACTAAAAGGATAAAAGTGAAAGCAATGATTCTATCTGCTGGTCTTGGTAAGAGAATGAGACCATTAACAAATAATATCCCAAAACCACTTATAAGAGTAGCCAATAAACCATTAATTGTATGGCATATTGAAAGATTAAGAGATGCTGGATTTAAAGAAATTATAATAAATGTGGCATATTTGGGATATAAAATAATAGACTATCTAGGAGATGGAAGCAGATTTGGAGTAGATATTATATACTCAGATGAGCAAAAAGAGGGAGGATTAGAGACTGCTGGAGGAATTATAAAGGCTCTAGAGTATCTTAGTGATACCTTTTTAGTAGTAAATGGAGATATCTGGACTAAATATCCATTCAATCCAGATTTAAAATTAAAAAATAGCACTTTAGGACATATTGTATTAGTAGATAACCCCCCACACAATCCAAATGGAGATTTCTTATATCCAAAATTAAATAGAAAACTTACCTTTTCTGGTATTGGATATTATAAAAAGGAGTTATTTAGCAAACTAGAGTATGGAAAGAGAAGATTAGCACCAATACTATTTGAAGCTTTAGAGAATTCTAGGCTAGAGTTAGAATATTTTAGAGGAGATTGGTTTGATATTGGCACAAAAGAGAGGTTAGAGAGTCTAGAGAATTATCTTTTGAAAAATAGTTAAAAAGAACTATTTATGAGATGAGTATCTTAATTTTATCAATATTCACTTTTATATCACACTCTTTTGACATTATATATTATTAATTATTTTATTATGGAAATAGTTATTTCCTAAAATAAATTTATTATAGGGAGAATATTTGCAGATTTTGAAAAAATTAATAATTTTATATGTCGAAAGCAAACAAGATATTATTGATAGATACTCACCTATTTTAAAATCTAGTTGTGATAAGCTATATATAGCAAGGAGTGGAGAGGAGGCATATAGACTATATAAAGAGGTAATGCCTAATATTGTAATTATGGATTTAACTGTTTCAAAACTTAACAATAATATTCCTCTAGCCAAAAAGATTAGAGAAGATGATGATAATACTATTTTAGTAGCCCTAAGTGACTACCCCACAAAAGAGACTCTACTTGAAATTGTAAATTTAAATTTTTCAAACTATTTAGTAAAACCAGTTGATGCTATTAAATTAAAAAAGACTCTATTTGAAATATCCAAAAAAATAAATAATGGAAAAATTATATATTTAAAACATAATTGTATGTGGAATAGTGCCAGCAAAACCCTATTTTATAAGAATGAACCCATATTTTTAACAAAAAGAGAACAGAAACTATTTGAGTTACTTGTCAAAAAAAATGGTGTTGTATGCAGTGATGAAGAGATATTTTTTTATGTGTGGGAAGATGAGTTTGATAAGACTGTAACAAACGCTTCCATTAGGACATTAATTAAAAACTTAAGGAAAAAAATACCAAAAGATCTAATTAAGAATCAGTATGGTGTCGGTTACAAACTTGATATTTAGAATTACTTTTCTACACAATTACTCTACTTTTCCCACACATTTTTTCTACTTTTTTTTGAGATTATTAATATCTTAAAATAAAAAGGGAGGATAGGTAATGTATTTTACAAAATTTAATATAAAAAATAATGTTAAGAGTTGGTGGTGTAAATTATGAATAATTTACAAAATTTAACACTACTGTATATAGATTTTGAGGATAGTGCTAGAAAGAAGTATTTAAACCTTTTTAAAAAATACTTTAAAGATATTTTTGTAACAGATAAGGAGTTATTTGAGTTTTTCTATGATTATAGACCAGATATTATAATTGTAGAGCTACTTGTGCCAGAGGCAATCTCTTTTATAAAAGAGGTAAGAAAAAGAGATGAGAGGGTAATTATTATTGCATTGACTAAAGACTCTACCATAAAAACACTTATGGAGGTTGTAAATTTATCTCTATCTAGCTATATTGTAAAACCTACTACAGAAAAAATTTTACAAGATGAACTACTAAAGATATCTAAAAAGATATCTCAGAGAGATACAATATATCTACCACAATTTTGTCAATGGGACGTAAAAAGCAAGACATTAATACATAAAGATGAGGTTATATTTTTAACTAAAAAAGAGTCGAAACTTTTTGAACTTTTAATTAAAAAAAAGGGAGAGTTTTGCAGTGATGATGAGATTCTATTTTATGTATGGGGAGATGATTTTAATAAATCAATTACTAAATCATCAGTTAGAACTCTTATTAAAAATTTGAGAAAAAAGTTACCAGATGGTTTGATTGAAAATCAATATGGTGTAGGATATAAAATTATTGCGTAAGCAGATATCTTGCTACTCCATCTTCATCATTACTATAATCTAATACAACAGAGGCCTCTTTTTTTACCTCTTCTAATGCATTCTTAACAGCAACTGATTCTCCAGATAACCTAAACATTCCAATATCATTTAGACTATCTCCAAATGTAGTAGTATCTCCTAATGGAATATTTAAATAGTTACTCAAAATTTTTAATCCATGAGACTTATCTGCCTTTGGATTTAAAATTGTTAAAAAATAGCAGTTCATATACTTCTCGGGTGCCAATTTTAACTCTAAACTAGAGCCAAATTTCTCTTTTAGCTCTTTAGTTAGAGCCTCTAAAGGCTCTTTTTCTCCCATATATACAATTTTCAAAATACTCTTTTGAGGGGTAATTTTATCTAAAACTTCAAGTCTCTTATCACTTTTATAGTTATTTTCAACTAAATAGGATTGATAGCTATTTAATAAATTAAGTTTTGGAATAAAAAATTTCTCCTTTAGACTTTTAAGAGAATCTAACTCAATAATAAATGGATAGATATCAAACTCTTTTCCAACTTCTATTATCTCTCTTCCAAGCTCTAAATTTAAAAGATTTATATCTATTAGACTCTTGTCTATATCTACTACCATTGCACCATCTAATAGAACTAGTGGTGCATTTAGGTTTAATCCTCTAAAAAACTCCTCTACTTTAGATAGACTTCTAGCAGTAGCTACTGAGAGAAAAAAATCTTTTGATTTTCTATTCCAAACCTCTCTACTAAATGGAGAAATTTCTTGATTGCTATTTAAAAAAGTGTGATCTAAATCTGTTAAAAATAGTCTGTCCATAACTCTTTTTTAAAGTTAATTATACTCAAAGTAATGTAAAATTAACAAAAGTTTCATTATAATAATTTCAATCAATAAAAAATAAATCTATAAAATGAGACTTCATAATAGCTTTCAAGAGGACTTATGGGCGAACAAGAAAGAAAACATTACAATAAGAAAAAATCAAATTCTAACAGAACACATATTCCAGTAGAAGGATATAAAGTTGAGGATTTACAATCTAAAAGTTTAGAAGAGTTAGTAGAGATTGCTCTAAAATTTAAGGTTGAAAATCCAAATGAGTATAAACGAAAAGATCTAATATTTGAGATTTTAAAATCTCAAGTCAAACAGGGTGGATTTATCCTATTTACTGGTATTTTAGAGATAATGAATGATGGGTATGGTTTCTTAAGAAGTGAAGATGGAAACTTTACCAATTCTACAAATGATACCTATGTCAGTAGCACACAGATAAAGAAATTTGCTCTAAGAAATGGTGATATTGTAACTGGACAAGTTAGACAACCAAAAGACCAAGAGAAATATTATGCTCTATTAAAAATAGAGGCAATTAACTATCTGCCACCAGAAGAGTCTAAAAAGAGACCTCTATTTGATAATTTAACTCCACTCTATGCTACAGAGAAGTTAAAGTTAGAGTATCACCCTCAAAGATTAACTGGTAGAGTTCTAGATCTTTTTACTCCAATTGGAAAAGGGCAAAGAGCTTTAATTGTTGCACCTCCTAGAACTGGAAAGACTGAACTTTTAAAAGAGCTAGCACACGGAATCTCTCATAACTCTCCAGATGTATCTTTGATGGTTTTACTAATTGATGAGAGACCAGAAGAGGTTACAGATATGCAACGCTCAGTAAAAGGAGAAGTTTATAGTTCAACTTTCGATTTACCAGCTCAAAACCATGTCAGAACTGCAGAGATGGTAATTGAAAAGGCTAAAAGAAGAGTTGAGATGGGAAAAGATGTGGTAATTCTTCTAGACTCAATTACAAGACTTGCAAGAGCTTATAATACAGTCACTCCAAGCAGTGGAAAGGTTTTGAGTGGTGGAGTTGATGCAAATGCTCTACATAAACCAAAAAGATTTTTTGGAGCTGCTAGAAATATTGAAGAGGGTGGAAGTCTAACTATTATTGCTACTGCTCTAATTGAGACAGGTAGCCGAATGGATGAGGTAATTTTTGAGGAGTTTAAAGGAACAGGTAACTGTGAGGTTGTTTTAAATAGATATATAGCAGATAGAAGAATATATCCAGCAATTGATATTACAAAATCTGGAACAAGAAAAGAGGAGCTCCTAAGTGACCCTGAAACCCTTCAAAAAGTTTGGGCAATTAGAACAGCTATGCAGAATATGGAAGATGTTGAGGCTCTAAAATTCCTATTTTCTAAAATGTCAAAGACTAAGAATAATGAAGAGTTTTTGGCTATGATGAATGATGGGTAAACTTTTAAGTGAAAATTGGTGTATTTGATTCTGGTGCTGGGGGGCTTAGTGTTGTAAAATCTCTAATAGAATCTAATCTATTTGAAGAGATTATATATTATGGAGATACAGCAAGAGTTCCTTATGGAACAAAAGATAAGAATACAATTGTTCGCTATTCCCTAGAAGCATTAGAGTTTTTTAATAATTTTGATATTGACCTTTTAATTACTGCTTGTAATACGGTTAGTGCTTATGCCCTAGAAGAGATGAACTCTAAAGCCTACTATCCTGTAGTAGGAGTGATCGAATCTGGGGTTTTAGCACTAAAGAGAGAGTTTATAAAAAGAGATGATTTAATATTAATTATTGCTACAAAAGCAACAATAAAATCTAAAAGATATCAAATCCATCTTCAAAATTTAGGTTTTAAAAATATTATTGCAATTCAGACTGGACTCTTTGTGCCACTTGTAGAAGAGGGAATATTTGAAGGTGAGATATTAGAGGCTACTATGAGATACTACTTCAAAGATATTCCAACTCCAAAAGCCATAATTTTAGGTTGCACTCATTTTCCTTTAATTAGCAATGCAATATCAAACTATTTTAATAATAAGCCTACTCTAATACACTCTGGTAATGCGATAGTTGAATATTTAAAGAATAACTATCTCCTCTCTAAAAAGGAAAAAGAGACACATCTTAAAATTTTTGCATCTGAAAATGTAAATCATTTAAGAGAAATAGCTAAATATTGGCTATCTTTATGATAGAATTAGTTAAACTTTATTACTAGGAGATAGTGTGTCTATTTTTGATTGGGGATTGGTTATATTTATTGTAATAGTTGTGATAGTAAGTGCTATTGGTATATATAAAGCTCTAAAAGATTAGATTTTAGAGCTATTTAATAATTTTTTTTACACTCTTTATACTCTCTGCTCTTTTAAACTTTTCATCTTCTAAATCTATAACACTTAGACAATCCTCCTTTGCAAATCTAACAAACAGAGTAGCTTCTATAATATCCCCACTTTTTAGTTTAATATTTTTATATCTAAGAACTTTAGTTTCATTTTTATCTAAATTGTTACTATGTGTGCTATATGCATTTGCTGGGATAATTATCTTTTTTCCATCTTTATCTTTAAATTTTAATTCAAAAAAGGCATCTCTATCCTCTTTTGGACTCCTTTTATAGTTTTGCCAAACTACTTTACCATCTCTAATTAGTTTTACCTGTAGATATTTAGCTCTAGCTGGTTGAATAATTAGAGGGTGTCCCATTTTGTTTTTGAGTATTATATCTATCTCATCTTTTTTGGTGCTAATATTTATATCTACACCCTTTTTTCTAAACTCCTTATCATATATACCTAAAAATTTATGGCTTAGGTGGTGACTTCTTGATCTTTTATTCATCTTTTCAACTCCACCCTCTACTTTTGGCATATGACATTTAATACAACTTGTGCTATCTTGATTTGAATCTATTGCTTTAAACACAGTTACATTATTATCATTTAACTTATGAGAGTGGCACCCCAAACAAACTTTTTTAGCGTAGATTGGATTGTTAACAGATGAGTGTTTATCGCTATCTTCTGGATTATCTAATCCCCCATATAGAGTTGGCTTATACCCTTTTGCCTGTTTAGAGGGAACATTTATATTAAATTTATGAGATTTTTTCACATAGGCTATTGTGTGACAAAAATAGCAACTAATTGCATCTGTATGGGTTTTATTATTAATGTCTGGTCTAGCTTCTCCAGATATTAATTTATCTAAATTATTTGCTATTGGTGCGTGACAAGTAGCACATTTATAGCTTTTTTTACTTACTCTATCTGCTATTTTTCTGTGCAACTCATCATTAAAGTAGTTTTTTGCATGTGCAGAAGATTTATACTCTTTGTATATCTGTTCATGACATTCACTACAATCCTTATTACTAAAATATTTTTGAGCAAAGATAGAAGAGATTAAAATTGTTGAGAATAGAAGAGTTTTTTTCATACTAAAGCTCCAAAATAATTAATAAAAATTATAACCTATATCTTCTTTATTGATTATTTTAGAGCCTATTAATATATTAAAATTATAGGAAAAAATTAAAAAGAGAGACAAGAAGTAAAAGAAGAGAGAAAGGAGGGGGTATTACATCATACCACCCATTCCTCCCATTCCCATATCTGGCATTGCAGGTGTTGCAGGTTTATCCTCTTTTATCTCTGCAACGGTTGCTTCAGTTGTTAGAAGTAGGCTTGAAACTGATGTTGCGTTTAGGAGTGCAATTCTTGTAACTTTTAATGGGTCAATAATCCCTTTTTCTAGCATATCAACATACTCTCCAGTTGATGCATTAAATCCTAGATGCTCATCATCACTTGTTTTAATTGTATTTACAACAACACCAGCATCATATCCAGCGTTAATTGCAATCTGTCTCATAGGCTCAGTTATTGCTCTTTGGATAATATCTGCTCCAATTTGCTCATCACCTTCTAAGTCTAGGTTAACTTTCTCTCCAGCTTTAATTAGAGCAGCTCCACCACCAATTACAATTCCCTCATCAACAGCGGCTTTTGTAGCAGAAAGAGCATCATCTACTCTATCTTTCTTCTCTTTCATCTCAGTCTCAGTTGCAGCTCCAACTTTAATAACAGCTACTCCACCACTTAGTTTTGCTAGTCTCTCTTGAAGTTTCTCTTTATCATATTCACTTGTTGTAACTTCAATTTGAGCTTTTATCTCTTTAATTCTAGCCTCAACTGCCTCTTTATCTCCTTTTCCATCAACGATAGTAGTATTATCTTTATCAATTACAACTTTTCCACACTTTCCAAGCTCATTGATTGTAGTTTTTTCAAGTGTTAGTCCAAGTTCTTCTGTAATTACTGTTCCACCAGTTAAGATTGCAATATCTTGAAGCATTGCTTTTTTTCTATCTCCAAATCCTGGTGCTTTTACTGCTGTAATATTTAATACACCCTTTAGCTTATTTAGAACTAGAGTAGCTAGAGCTTCACCTTCTACATCATCAGCAATAATTACAAGAGGTCTTCCAGATTGTTGAACTTGCTCTAATACTGGGATTAAATCTTTTACACTTGTAATTTTCATATCTGTAATTAGAAGTAGAGGATTTTCTAGCTCACATGTCATCTTTTCAGAGTTTGTTACAAAATATGGAGATAGATATCCTCTATCAAACTGCATACCCTCAACAACTTCTAAATCATCATTAATCCCTTTAGCCTCTTCAACAGTAATAACACCATCTTTTCCAACTTTCTCCATCGCCTCAGCAATTAGGTTTCCAATATTCTCATCTGAGTTTGCTGAGATGGTTGCAACTTGAGCAATCTCTTTTTTATCTTTGACCTCTTTGCTCATAGCTTTTAGCTCATCAATTATTGCATTACAAGCCTTATCCATTCCTCTTTTTACTTCGATTGGATTTGCTCCAGCTGTAATGTTTCTAAGCCCCTCTTTAAAGATTGCATAAGCTAAAACAGTAGCAGTTGTTGTTCCATCTCCAGCCTCATCTGCTGTATTTGATGCAACCTCTTTTACAAGTTGAGCTCCCATATTCTCTAATGTATCTTTTAGTTCAATCTCTCTAGCAACAGATACACCATCTTTTGTGATTGTAGGAGCACCATAAGATTTTTGAATTAAAACATTTCTACCTCTAGGACCCATTGTAACTTTAACTGCATCAGCCAGTTTCGTTACACCTCTAAATAATCCACTTCTTGCATCATCTGAAAAAAATATTTCTTTTGCCATTACTTCATCACTCCTAAAATTTCATCGCTATTTAATATTAAATACTCTTCACCATCAAGTGTAATATCTGTTCCGCCATATTTTTGAAATACTACAATATCACCTTCATTTATTCCTTCATCAACTGCATCTGGACCTACTGCTATAACTTTTCCCTCAAGTGGTTTCTCTTTTGCTGTATCTGGAATAATAATCCCAGTTGCAGTTGTATTTTGCTCTTCTACTCTTTTAATTAGAACACGATTACCCAATGGCTGAAATGTCATTTTTTGGTTTCTCCTTACAAAATTGTTATAAAATATATTTTTTTTTGGAATATTAATATATTTTTTAATAAATGTCAATAGCTATGCGTAAATTTTTTCAATAAACTTTAGTCTTTTCAACTAAAATATTTTTAATAAATATAATCACCTTACATATATAAAAAAGTTTTATTTCAATTAAACTACCCAATAGATTTTAATTCTTTTAAAAGAAATGGTTTTATTTTTATAAATTCCATCTCTCCCATAATACTAAGTAGCTTAGAGACATCAGCAGTAGATTTTTTTAGTTCATCTCTAAATTTTGTTTTTGTCTCTATTTTTATACCATGTTCTTTTAAAAACTCTAAAATTTCAGCTACAGATATACCAATACCAAGACCAATATTTAAAATTGGAATTGCAAATTTTAAATTTAGAACCTTTTTGTAGATATCTACTACATTATCTATATGAATAAAATCTCTTGTAGCTGTTCCATTATTAAAGATTGTAAGAGTCTTATTATATCTGTAGCTATTTATAATTTTAGATATAATTGAGAAATTATCATCTCTTCCATACATATTGAATATTCTAGTAATTGTATAATCAATATTATTTTGATGACAAAAACTAGTAACTAATCTTTCATTTGATATTTTTAAAGAGGAGTGGAGGCTTAGGGGTTGGAGAGGGTCGGACTCTTTACAAAACTCATTATTTCCATATACTGAACTACTACTTGTATAGATTATTCTATTTATATCTAAATTTCTATTTCTAATAAAATCTAAAACTTCAGCAGTTGTCATAATTGAACGTTCAATATACTCTTTTGGGTTAGATAGATCATTGAGTCTTGTAGAGACTTGAAAATTATTAAATATAATATTTATTTTGCTATTTAGATTATCTAACTCCTTCAACTCTTTGGTAGCATTTAAAGAAGATATTAATACTACATTTTCTAAATTTTTCTCTAACTCTTTGGAGAGATTACTACCTTTTCCAATAACTATATTTACCATTTGTATTTCCTTCCCATTTTGTGTATAATATATCTTAACATTTTATCATATAATTAAAACTTTATTCATAATAATAGCTATTTATATTTAAGAATGACTTTATATTTTATTGGAGATTTTAATGTGTAGTATCCTTGGCTACTTCAATACCAATTTAAAATTAGAAGAGATAGAGAGACTAAATCTATCAATGTCTCATAGAGGACCAGATAATAGTAGTATAAAAGAATACTATTTTCATAATAAAAAATTATACTTAGCACACAATAGACTCTCTATCCAAGATCTAAATATAAGAGCAAACCAACCAATGGAGACAGATAGATTTGCAATTGTATTTAATGGAGAAATATACAACCACCTAGAACTTAGAAAAGAGCTAGAGCACAACTGGCTAACTAATAGCGATACTGAGACTCTATTGGCTCTATTTGAAAAATTTGGAATAGAAAGGACACTCTCCAAACTTATTGGAATGTTTGCAATTGGACTATTTGATAAGAAAAATCAAAAACTATATCTTATTCGAGATAGAGTTGGGATAAAACCACTCTATTGGAGTTTTAAAAATGGGGAGTTTATATTTAGTAGCCAAATAAAAGGCTTTAGAGAGGAACTAAAAGAGAAGAGCAATAAGAGTTTAGTAGAGTTTATGAGCTTTGGATACACTCCATATAATAGAAGCTTTTTTAAAGATATAAACAAACTACCACCAGCTCACATTTTAATATTTGATGGCAAAAGTGTAAAGTTAAATAGATATTGGGATTTACCAAAAGAGAAAATCAAAATATCCTATCAAGAGGCATTAGAGGAGACTAAAAGATTAGTTGAGAGTGCAGTAAAATATAGACTTTTATCAGATTTAGAGGTTGGGGCATTTTTGAGTGGAGGGGTTGATAGCTCACTTATTAGTAGTAAAATGGCAGAGACCTCAGATGGGAGAATAAAAACTTTTACAATAGGCTTTGAGGATAAAAAGTATAATGAAGCAGATTTTGCTAAAAAGATAGCAGAGCATATTGGAAGCAGACACTATGAGTATATATTTAAAATAGAAGATGTTTTAGATTTAATGGAAGATATGGATGAGTTTTATGATGAACCATTTGGAGACTCATCTGCACTTCCAACTATGCTTCTATCTAAATTTACTAAAGAGCATGTAACAGTAGCTTTAAGTGGAGATGGGGGAGATGAGCTATTTTTAGGTTATGATAGATACTTTTTTACAGATAAGTATTTTAAACTATTTACTCAAATCCCAAAAAGCTTAAGAGATATGCTCTATATAGTTGCAAAAAATTCAAATGTAGATAAGTTAGAAAAGATTGCATATCCTCTAAAGAACTTAACAAAAGAGAACCTATACTCTGTTATGGCAACCTATACTAAACCTTGGCAACTGCAAAATATATTTAGTAAAGAGTTTATTGAGAGTATCTATCAAACCCCAAATCCAAGCTATTTAATTTTACAAAATATAAAAACTCAAAATGAAGATGATATATTTGATAACTTCTCTAAAATAGATTTTTATAGATATCTACCAGATGATATTTTAACAAAAGTGGATAGAGCCTCTATGAGATACTCTCTTGAGGCTAGAGTTCCTCTTCTTGATCATAGAGTAGTAGAATTTGCATACTCTCTTCCAACTGATATTAAACTTCAAAATGGATCAAAATCTATTCTAAGAGATATTTTATATGAAAGTGTGCCAAGAGAGTTAATTGATAGACCAAAAATGGGTTTTAGAGTTCCACTTAATAGATGGTTTAGAGAGGATTTAAGAGAGCCTCTTTTAGATAAAATAGAGTCTCTTGATAATAGATTTAACAAAGAGTATTTAAGAGATTTATATAAAAAACATCAAGAGGGTAAAAATTATGAATTTATATTTTGGAATTTAATGAGGTTGTAAATTATGAAAAAGAGAAAAATTTCAATCTTAATTAATGATTTAGATACAGGTGGTGCTGAGAGGGTTGTCTCTATTTTATTGAATATGCTATATAAAGAGTATGATATTACTTTATTTATGATGCATAATATCATATTTTATGATATACCAAAAGATATAAAAATTGTAATAGTTGGAAATTCAAAACTTAGTGATAGTGGAGTTGTTAAGCTTTTTAAAATACCATTTATCGCTTTGGAATATAAAAGATTAAATAAAAATAGAGTATCTATATCTTTTTTGAGTCGTTCAAACTATATAAATATTTTAGCAAAATTATTTGGTGCAGATATTAAAGTTATAGCAGGAGAGAGGGCTCTACCATCTCTTCAATACAAAAAGGGATTTAATGGATTTATAAATAGATTGCTAATTAAATATCTATATCCTAAAGCCAATTTAATATTTGCAAATTCAAAAGGTAATGCAATAGATTTAGAAAAAAACTTTGGCATTAAAAATATACAAGTTATATATAATCCATTTGATATAGATAAAATAGCAGAACTAAAGAGCAAGAAGGCTCTACTAAAGAGAGGATTTAACTTTATAACAGTTGGAAGATTAGATGAAGGAAAAAATCATCAACTCCTAATTCGTGCTATGAAAAGAGTCGATGGGAATTTATATATTATTGGTGATGGAATATTAAGAGAAAAACTAGAACATTTAATAGCTGAACTAAATTTAGAAAGAAGGGTTTTTTTACTTGGAAAACAGAAAAATCCATATAAATATTTAGCAAGGGCTGATGTTTTTCTATTTGCTTCAAATAGAGAGGGATTTCCTAATGTTTTAGTAGAGGCTTTAGCTTGTAGTCTTCCTATAATTAGCACTGATTGTCAAAGTGGTCCTAGAGAGATATTAGCACCAGATAGCAATATAACCTCTCAATTAAAAGATAATATCGAGATTGCAAATTATGGGATATTAACCCCTGTGGGCTCAATAGAAAAAATGGTAGAGGCTATTAATATATTAAGGGAAAATAAAAAATTAATGTTAGAGTATCAGCAAAAATCGCTAAATAGAGCCAAGGAGTTTCATAAAGATAAAATTATAGATGATTTTATTAACATAATTGAGAATAGTTAATATATTTTTAGTATAATCTTTATATGAAGAAGATATTTTTATGTGCAATAAATAATGTGCTAAGTGGGACTTGCAATGAAGATTGTAAGTTTTGCACCCAAAGTGTAAAATATAAAGCTAATATTAAAAGATACTATTTTAAACCAATTGAACAAATTGTAATAGAGGCAAAAAGAGCAAAAGGTAGTGGAGCTTTAGGATATTGTTTAGTTACTGCTGGTAAAGGTTTAGATGATAAAAAGGTGGAATTTATAGCTAAAGCTACTAGAGCCATTAAAAAAGAGATTAAAAATTTAAGAGTTATTGCTTGTAATGGAACAGCTTCAAAAGAGCAGTTAAGATATTTAAAAGAAAACGGAGTAGATAGCTATAACCATAACCTTGAGACCTCAAGAGAGTATTATAAGAAAATTTGCACAACCCACTCTTGGGAAGAGAGATATGAGACTTGTCAAAATGTAAAAGAGGTTGGACTTAGTTTGTGTGTTGGTGGCATTTTTGGAATGGGAGAGAGTAGAGAGGATAGAGACTCTCTAATTAATTCAATAATCTCTCTAAAGCCAGACTCTGTTCCACTAAATTTTTATATCCCAAACCCAGCACTTCCAATAAAGAGCAGAAACATATCATATAAAGAGGCTTTAGATATAATAAAAAAGACAAGAGAGCTTCTTGGAGATAATAGACTCTTAATGGTTGCAGGTGGAAGAGAACAGCTCTTTAATGGGCATGAAAAGGAGATGTTTGAGGCTGGGGCAAACTCAATTGTTATTGGAGACTATCTAACCACCAAGGGAAATAGTGTATCTAAAGATATTGTAATGTTAAAACAGATTGGTTATGGTGTAGCATTAGATTGTAATGGATAGTATAGTATCACATATATTACTACTCTCAATTATACTGGTATTTTCCCCATATCTTGCAAGATTTTTTAGACTCCAGACTGCACCAATAGAGATAATTATTGGTTCTATCTTAGGTTATTTTGGATTAATTGGCTCAGAGAGTGAAGGGGCTAAATATTTTGACTTAATGGCAGAGATTGGATTTTTATATTTAATGTTTCTAGCAGGATTAGAGATAAATTTAAAGAGTCTAAAAAAGATGCCAAAAGATTATTTAATAAGAGCAGTTCTATTTTTGATAATATTAATTATTCTAACTCCAATTGTAGGATATTATGCATTTAAATTTAACTATATTATTACTGTAGCACTTCCTCTTATATCTGTTGGAATACTTGCTACTATCTCTAAAGAGTATGGGAAAAATATGGATTGGGTGAGTATGTCATTTTTAATTGGGGCAATTGGTGAAGTTTTAAGTATTATTGCAATTACTATTTTAGAGGTCTCTATTGCTGTTGGTTTTGGAAAAGCACTAATTTATAAATCTATTGTTCTATTTATATTTTTAGCATCTGTTTTAATATTTTATTACCTTTTAAAGTTGATATTTTGGTGGTATCCAGAATTAAAAAATATAATGATGCCAAATATTGACAGTAGTGACCAAGATTTTAGACTCTCTATTGGAACTTTTTTTATTATGATAGTTATAATGAAAATACTACATTTAGAATTAGCTTTTGGTGCATTTATTGCAGGATTATTTATATCTACATTTTTTCATCATAAAAAGCAGTTAGAAAATAAGATATCTAGTTTTGGATTTGGATTTTTAATCCCAATATTTTTTATACATGTTGGAAGTTCATTTGATTATAAATATTTTATACCAGCAATAGGAATTGCTATAAAGATTATGGTTGCAATGTTTGCAATTAGATTACTCGCATCTTTAAGTTTAGCAAAGAAATTAAAAGAGGAAGAGATGATGTTAGTTACTCTTTCTGTCTCAATGCCACTTACTCTGCTTGTAGCTACAGCTACTATTGGATATAGGGCTGGTATTATGGAAGAAATCGAATATAATGCACTAATTTTGGCTAGTATATTAGAAGTAATTTTTGCGATAGTAGCAATTAAATTTTTTGCTAAAAAACTTATAGATAGTGGACACTAACTCTAAAGAAATTAATGAAAGATATGAAAGAGGGAGTTTTTAATTTATCAAAGGAGAAGTTAATTAAAGTTTTACAAAGGAGTGTATATGTTTTCATATCTTTCTTGGAGAGTATTATATACCTTAAAAGTAAATGATAGGTAAACAACTATATAAATTATCTCATCTTTATTAATCTGCGAACTTTTGTAACCTCTTTTAAATCTATAATTTTGCCTATTTGTGATAATCTATCATTCTTTGTTAAATCCCCCCAAGGAGAAGCTACCAAAGAGCCCTTTGCCATCTCTAAATTTGCACTATTAGAGACTACTACAAAACACTGGTTCATAATAGCTAAAGCTCTTGCTAAAACCTCTAAGTGAACCTTTCTAGGTCTCCCCCACATAGCAGGAACAACTATAATATCAACCCCTTCTAACCTCTTCCAAAGCTCTTTAAATCTAAGCTCAAAACAGATAATAATCCCAAAACTCACCCCATCAATTGAAAATCTTAAAAAATCCTCCTCTCTTCCAGCTAAAAAGTATTTTGTCTCATCGCGAAAGAGCTTATATTTATTTTGAGTATATACAATCTTATGGTTATGGATAACTACTGCTTGATTTACAACTCCTCTATTTTCTCTTTTTATAATTGTAAATATAAATATCTCATCTCCTACTACCTCTAGGAGTCTTTTTATTGCTATATCATAAAAATCTACTACTCTATCAAAATTCTCATAATCAAATCCAGTTAAAAATACTTCAGGGGCTACTATTAAGTTAGCCCCTCTATTCTCTTTAATATATTTTATTAGCCTATTTAGATTTTTATTATAGTCTTTATGGGTAGTAAGTTGTAAAATAACAATCTTATATTCTTTTGGACTCAACATATATATTCCTTAAAAATCATCTAAATTTAGACTACCTTTTGAGTAGTTAGTCACATTTCCCTCAAAAAAGTTTGTCTTCTGGTCATTAAAACTTGAGAAATTTTCTACCCATTTAATTGGGTGTTCTACATTATATAGTTTCTCAAACCCAACAGCCTTTAATCTCTCATCTGCTAAATATTGGATATACTGCTCAATTATACTATCTGTAAGCCCTAAGATTTGTCCTTGAGTTATATATTTTCCCCAACTGCTCTCAAGCTCTACTGCCCTTTTAAACATATCATAAACCTCATCAATTAGCTCTTTTGTAAATAGTTCTGGTCTCTCTTTTTTAGTGCTTTTTATCATATTTTGAAATAAAATTAAGTGAGTTACC
>Ga0256843_1001076_pt1 | contig 22161 bp, 26 predicted proteins | sample AlvinellametaG_FD_191572 | JGI IMG/M metagenome (GOLD analysis project Ga0256843, IMG submission 191572) | Pompeii worm associated microbial communities from hydrothermal vent at the East Pacific Rise, Pacific Ocean - Alvinella | ecosystem: Host-associated > Annelida > Integument > Unclassified ... | reverse complement strand
ATGTCTTATAGTTCCATCAGCATCTATAAGAAAGCTTCCTCTTAGTGCTACACCTGCATCTAGTAAAACATCATAATCTTTTGCTATTTGTTTGCTAAGATCTGCTACAAGAGGATATTTTACTCTGCCTATACCACCTTCACTTTCAGGAGTTTCTCTCCAAGCAAAATGAGAAAACTGACTATCAACAGATACTCCGATAACATTTACTCCTCTTTTTTTGAACTCTTCTATTCTGTGAGAAAATGCTATGATTTCGCTAGGACATACAAATGTAAAATCTAGTGGATAGAAAAAAAGTACAGTTCCTTTTTCTCCAAAGTTTTTGTATAAGTTAAAATCCTCTACTATACTACCGTCAGCAAGTACTGCTGCAGCTGTAAAATCTGGTGCTTTTTTAGTAACTAACATATTAGTTCTCCTTGTGTTTAAAAATTATTTACGGAAAAATATTATCCAATGAAAGCTTAAATTTTTATTAGTTATGATACATTTTTGAAAATTTATATAAATAGAGGGAAAAATGGCAAAAGATTTTTTGTTTACTAGTGAGAGTGTGACCGAAGGTCATCCAGATAAGATGGCAGATCAGATAAGTGATGCTATTTTGGATTATATTATAGAAAGAGATAAAAATGCTCGTGTAGCTTGTGAAACACTTTTATCAAATGGTTTTTGTGTAATAGCAGGTGAGCTTAAAACAACTACTTATGCACCTATGCAAGATATAGCAAGAGAAGTAGTTAGAAGTATAGGATATACTGATGCACAGTATGGTTTTGATTATCGTAGTGCAGGTGTTTTAAATGGAGTGGGAGAACAGTCTCCAGATATAAACCAAGGTGTTGACCAAGAGGGTGGAGAGATTGGAGCTGGAGATCAAGGACTTATGTTCGGATTTGCATGTCGTGAGACTGATGTTTTGATGCCTTTACCTATAACTTTATCACATAGATTGACTAAAAGTTTGGCTGATGTGAGAAAAAATGGAATATTGCCTTTTCTAAGACCAGATGGAAAAGCACAAGTTAGTGTTAGATATGTTGATGGTAAACCTGTTGAAATAGATACTATAGTAGTTTCTACACAACATAGTGAGTCTGTTTCTCAAAAAGATTTACAAGAAGCAGTTATAGAAGAAGTTGTAAAAAAAGTATTACCACAAGATATCAAATGTGATAATATAAAATACCATATCAACCCAACAGGAAGATTTGTTATAGGTGGACCTCAAGGAGATGCAGGACTTACCGGAAGGAAAATAATAGTAGATACATATGGTGGAAGCTGTCCACATGGTGGTGGTGCTTTTAGTGGTAAAGATCCTAGTAAAGTCGATAGAAGTGCTGCTTATATGGCTAGATATATAGCAAAAAATTTAGTTGCAGCACAAGTGTGTGAAAAAGTAACAATCCAACTAGCTTATGCTATAGGTGTAGTTGAACCAGTATCAGTATATGTAGAGACTCATGGAACATCTAAAGTAGATGAAAATAAACTTGAAGAAGCTGTAAGAAAGATCTTTAGATTGACTCCAAGGGGAATTATAGAGAGCTTGGATTTACTTAAACCTAGATACTTAAAAACGGCTTCTTATGGGCATTTTGGAAGAGAAGAAGAGAGTTTTACTTGGGAAAGATTAGACAAAGTTGAAGAGATAAAAGATTATTTTAATATTTAACTAAGATTTATATTGATATAATTTTTCCGCATAAAAATTTAAGGAGCAAAAATGGCAGTAGTAATTACAGATATATGTATAAACTGTGGTGCTTGTATTGATGAGTGTCCGGTAGAAGCTATCGTTGATGATGAGGATAATCCAACAGGTGAAGAAATTTACTATGTTTATGAAGATAAATGTGTTGAGTGTGTAGGTCATCATGATGCACCTGCTTGTGCAGAAGCTTGTCCTACAGAAGGATGTATCGTTTGGGGTGAGTGCAAAGATGGTATGACTTGTTCAGACGATAGAGGAGAAGCAGGTTCTCCTGTAGTTGAGGACTAAAACTCGCTAAAAACTTTTAAGTTAGCCTTTTGGGCTAACTTACTTCTTCAAAATATTTGCTTTAATAATAAATTTATTTTTTTTCGATAAACTTCGGTGCTAAAATAAATCACGGAGAAAAAGATGGAACAAACACTATCTATTATAAAACCAGATGCAGTTAAAAAAGGTGTTATAGGTAAGATTATAGACAGATTTGAAAGCAATGGTTTGAGAATTGCAGCTATGAAAAAGATGCAGTTAAGCGATGCTGTAGCTGGAGAATTTTATGAAGTACACAAAGAAAGACCTTTTTTTGGTGAACTTGTTGAGTTTATGACAAGCGGACCAGTTGTTGTTATGGTTCTTGAAGGTGAAAATGCAGTAGCAAAAAACAGAGAACTTATGGGTGCGACTGATCCTAAGGAAGCAGAAAAAGGAACTATTAGAGCTGATTTTGCAGAGAGTATTGATGCAAATGCAGTACATGGTAGTGACAGTTTAGAAAATGCTGACAGAGAGATAAAGTTTTTCTTTAGTAAAATCGAGGTATTATAACCTCTTGAAGTTATATCAATGAAGATAGAATTTAGAAAAATCACTAAAGATGAGAAACCTTTTTTATTAAAAGATAAGGAACTTGTTTTTAGTGGCACTTTTAAAAGAGTTTCAAATTCTATTGTAAAAGTTGATTATAAGCTTGAGGGAAAAGTGCTCCATAGTTGTGATGGCTGTGCTGATGACTTTGAACTAAAGATTAGTGATGTTTCATCGCTAGAGGTTAGTGATGGAGCTTATGATGGTGATAATATAGATACAATAGAAACTTTTGATGGTTTTGTTGATTTTGATGAAATATTTCAAAGTGAAATAGAAGCTATAAAAAGTGATTATCACTATTGTAAAAAATGTATAGAAAATTTTAAGGAGTAGAAAATGGCAGTACCAAAGCGTAGAGTGAGTAAAACAAGAGCAGCAAAAAGAAGAACTCACTATAAGCTAAAACTTGCAAGACCAGTAAAAGATGCTGATGGAACTTGGAGAATGCCTCACCATATAAACAAAACTACTGGTGAATATAGAGCAGATAGCTAAAAATAATGTATAAAATTGCAATTGATGCAATGGGTGGAGATTTTGGTTCTTCGCCTATTGTTGAAGGTACTATACTGGCACTAAAAAAAACAAAAGAAAAATTTGCCGTCATATTTGTTGGTAAAGCTTCAGAAATAGAACCTTTAATACCCAAAAAATTTCGTGATCGAGTAGAAATAGTAGATTGTGATGATGTATTTGATATGAGCGAATCTGCTACAGATGTATTAAAAAGAAAAACTTCAACTATTTATCAAGCTGTTGATTTGGTAAGAGAAGGAAAAGCAGATGCGGTTGTTAGTGCTGGACATAGTGGTGCTACTATGAGTCTGGCAACTTTGAGACTTGGTCGTGTAAAAGGTGTTTCAAGACCTGCTATAGCTACTCTTATGCCAACAGCTGTTCCAGGTGGAAGAAGTTTGGTTCTTGATGTAGGAGCCAATGTTGACTGTAAGCCAGAGCACTTGTTTGAGTTTGCTGTGATGGGTGAAGCTTATGCAAAGGATGTTTTAGGTGTTGAAAATCCTAAAGTTGGTCTTTTATCAAATGGTGAAGAAGATAGCAAGGGAAATGAAGTTACAAAAGAAACTTTTAAGTTGTTGAAAATCATGCCAAGCTTTGCTGGAAATGTAGAAGGTAGTGATATCTTTAATGGTTCAGTAGATGTTATTATCTGTGATGGTTTTGTTGGGAATATCCTTTTAAAAACAAGTGAAGGCGTAGCAAGTTCAATAACAAAACTTATAAAACTAAATATCAAAAAATCTCCAAGGGCTTTAACTGGGGCACTTTTGATGAGAAAAGTATTTAAACTCTTAAAAAAACAAATAGATTATGCAGAATACGGTGGAGCACCACTTTTAGGAGTGAAAAAATGTGCTATTATCTGTCATGGTAAAAGTAACAAGATAGCTATAAAAAATGCAATTTATCAAGCTTTAGCTTTTACAAAAACAAATATCAACCAAGATATTGAAGAAAATTTACAAAAATATAAATCTTAAAGATATCAGGAGGAGTAAAAATGTATGCATCGTTAAAATCAGTAGGATCTTATACTCCTCCTAAGTGTATGACAAATGCTGACTTTGAAAAAATAGTTGATACTACAGATGAGTGGATAGTTCAAAGAACAGGTATAAAAGAGAGATATATAGCAGATGAAACGCAATCTACAAGTGATTTGGCTGTTGAAGCAGCAAAGATAGCTATAAAAAGAGCAAAACTAGAACCTAGTGATGTTGATGCTGTTGTTTTAGCTACTATTACACCTGACTTTTTTTGTATGCCCTCAACTGCTTGTGTAGTTGCAGATAAACTGGGTATAAAAGATGCTATGGCATTTGATATAAGTGCAGCTTGTAGTGGATTTGTTTATGCGTTGCATATTGCAAAGAGTTTTGTAGAAAGTGGTATGAAAAAAAATGTACTTATTATTGGTGCAGAAAAGTTAAGTTCTATTGTGGACTATAAAGATAGGACAACTTGTGTTCTTTTTGGTGATGGAGCAGGAGCGGCTATTATCGGTGCAACCGAAGATAAAAGCAAAGCAGTTATTGATGTAAAAACTTCTTCAGATGGTACATATCAAGACTTTTTGATCACTCCTGGTGGTGGTAGTAAAAATCCTTGTAGTCAAAAAGTCATAGATGATAATATGCAGTTTTTAAAAATGAAAGGAAATGAAACTTTTAAACTTGCTGTAAATACTTTAACAAATGATGTAAAAGAGATATTAGAAGAAAATAGTATCACAAGTGAGGATATTGATTTTTTTATTCCTCATCAAGCAAATTTCAGGATAATAGATGCTGTTGGTAGAAAACTAAAAATTCCTACAGAAAAGATAGTTCTTACTGTGCATAAGTTTGGAAATACATCAGCAGCATCTATACCTATGGCTATGGATGCAGCGTATAATGAAGGGAAACTTAAAACAGGTGATTTGATGCTTCTTGATACATTTGGTGGTGGACTTACTTGGGGAAGTGCTTTGGTTAGATTTGCACAAGAGGATTAGAGTCCTTCTTGTAGTATTTCCCATAGTGTGTTGATTTGTTTGTTATCAAGTAGTAGAGTTGATTTTGTTTCAAAAAGATCTTTTATAAGCTCCTTTTCAAAAACTTTTCCTATCAAACACTCTTTATGAGCTGTTAAAAAACTTCTTTTTAGTACTATATCTTTTTCTATAAAGTTGTCGCATATAAAACAGTTAAAGTCATTATGAAGTCTTCCTTCATATTCTAAAAGTTTTAAATAAGCTTCTATTATGACTCTTTTTGGGTTTTGTTTTTTTAGTTTAAGTATAATTTCATCTAAAAGATTAAAGTAAAATTCATCTAACTCTTCAACATCTCTTAGATGTCTATATAAAAGTTTGATAAATTGTTGCCAGATGTAAACTTTGTCTCTTTCAAACTGCCAAGGAAAACCAAGATGAAGAACCTCTCTGAGCATAGGAAGGGTTGATTTTGGAGAGTGAATAGCAACAAAATCTATCTTATATCCTAAATTTATTTGGGAGTGCCTAGCTCCATAAAATCTATAAAGAGTTTTTAACCTTTTTTTTGTTAATAGGCTTACTATCAAATCCTCATCTTTAACTCTAACTATGTTTAGTATTATCCCTTGCATAGGGGATTTTACTATTTTTAACCAAAAAATTAGCATTTTTTAGATAAAATAAGCAACTTTTTATAAAAGGTGGTATATGAGTTACGATAAATTATTGACAAGTTTTAAAGATAACTGTGGTTTTGGGCTTTTAGCAAGTATTGACAACAAGCCTACGCATCAAAATGTAGAAGATGCTGTTACAGCACTTGAAAGGATGATGCACAGAGGTGCTGTCGCTGCTGATGGAAAAAGTGGTGATGGTAGTGGACTTCTTTTTGGTATGCCTAAAGAGTTTATGAAGAAAAAAGCTAGCGAGCAAGGACATGAACTTCCAAAAATGTTTGCTGTTGGTATGCTTTTTTTAGATAGGGATGCACAAGAAGAACAAAAAAATGTTATTAGTGAATATTGTGAAAACAATGACTTAAAAGTTCTTTTTTATAGAGATGTTCCTATAAATACAGAAGCTTTAGGTGAACAAGCTTTGGCTTCACTACCTAAGATAGTTCAAGTTTTTATAACTCCAAATTCAATAATAGCAACTAAAAGATTTGAAGCACTTCTTTATCTTACTAGAAGAGAGATAGAAGCAAAGTTAAAAGAGTTTAAAGATTTTTATATACCATCATTTTCTTCAAATACCATATCCTATAAGGGATTGGTTATGCCAACTCATATAAAAGAGTTTTATTTGGATCTTAGTGATGAAGACTTTAAAGTTGGATTTGCTTTATTTCATCAAAGATTTTCAACAAACACATTACCTGAATGGAGACTAGCTCAACCATTTCGTGCTATAGCACACAATGGTGAGATTAACTCAGTTAGTGCAAACAGATACAATATCCAAGCAAAGTGCGAAGATATCACAAGTGAAGTGTATAGTAAAGAAGAGTTGGAGAGATTGATACCTATTACATCTGCTGATCTTAGTGATAGTGGTAGTTTGGATAATGTTTTTGAGTTTTTGATAGCAAATGGTATGGACTTTTTTAAAGCTGCAAGAGCTTTGATACCAGCTCCTTGGCAAAATGCACCTCATATGGACTCACATCTTAGAGCGTATTATGAGTATATGAGTACTTGTTTTGAAGCTTGGGATGGTCCAGCTGCGGTTAGTTTGACAAATGGTAGATATATAGGTTGTGTACTAGATAGAAATGGACTTAGACCTTCAAAATACATAATAACTACTGATAATAGATTTGTAATCACAAGTGAATACGGAGTTTTAGAATTTCCTGATGATATGATAGTAGAAAGAGGAAGACTTCAAAGTGGTCAGATGATTGGAGTTGATCTTAAGTTTGGTAAAGTTATGAAGAGTGATGAGATAGATGAGTATCTTAAAAATTCAAATCCTTATAGTGAATGGCTTAACCAAAATATGACATATTTGCAAGAGTTTGTTGAACTTCCTTTTGATGACACAAGTAAATATGAAATAAAAGAACTTGCAGTCAAACAAAGACTTTCAAATATCTCTCAAGAGACTATAGAAATGGTTATAGAACCTATGATGAGAGATGGAAAAGAAAATACTGGAGCTATGGGAGATGATACACCTTTAGCAGCTTTTAGTAACAGACAAAGAGCATTTACTGACTTTTTTAAACAAAAGTTTGCTCAAGTAACAAATCCTCCGATAGATCCTATCAGAGAAAAAGTTGTTATGAGTTTAAATACAGGTTTTGGTGAACTTAGAAATATACTTCAAGAAGATCCAGATCATGCTATGAGGATAAAAGCTATTTCTCCTATACTTATGGAAGAAAAGTTAAAAGTATTACTTTCTTTTGGTGATGAGAGTTCTCCAAGATATAAGCCTCAGTATAAAAATAAAACATTTTCGACGCTATTTAGCAAAAATCTAAAAGAGTCTTTGGATAACTTGGTAAAGGATATTGTAAAAAGTGTAAAAGAAGATGGAGTAAGGATCATCATTCTTTCAGATAGATGTGATAAAGAAAATCTTAAATTTATACCTATGGCTATGGTTGTTGGTAGGTTAAATAAAGTTTTGCTAGAAGAAGGTGTTAGACACTTAACTTCAACTATAGCTGAAACAAGTGAAGTTTTTGATTCACATTCAGCTGCTGTTTTGATAGGATATGGTGTTAATGCTATCTATCCTTATCTTTTATATGCTTCAGTTTTAGATCTTGTAAAGAAAAAAGATCTTTCAGCTTATGAACAAAAAGAAGCATTTAAAAATGTACATCACTCTTTGGGTGCTGGACTTTTGAAAATCATGTCAAAGATGGGTATAGCAACTATAGCTTCATATAGGAGTTCTTCATTATTTGATGTTTTAGGACTTTCAAACGAAATAGTAAATGACTGTTTTAGTGATTCACATGCTCTTATACCTGGACTTGGTTATGAAGATATAGAAAAAAGGATAGAAAGAGACTATCAAAATGCACTTAGTATAAAAGGTACTAAAAAACTTTTTCCTTTAGAAGTTGGTGGACTTCATAAGTTTGTTTATGGTGATGAGCATCATGATTATTCACCACTTGTTGTAAATACTCTCCATCAAGCAAGTGTAAGTGGTAAAAAAGAGGATTGGCAAAAGTACAAAGATGTTGTAAACAGTCGTAAGTTTAAGATGATAAGAGACTTTTTTGAACTTAAATCAGATAGAAAACCTATAAGTATAGATGAAGTTGAACCCAAAGAAGCTATATTTAAAAGATTTGCATCAGCAGCTATGAGTCTTGGATCTATCTCTCCAGAAGCTCACGAAGCTATTGCCGAGGCTATGAACCGTATTGGAGCTCAAAGTAACTCTGGTGAGGGTGGAGAAGCAAGTGAAAGACTAAAAACTACTAGAAACTCTAAAATCAAACAGGTAGCATCTGGTAGATTTGGTGTAACTCCTGAGTATTTGGCAAGTGCCGAAGAGATACAGATAAAAGTAGCTCAAGGTGCAAAACCAGGTGAGGGTGGACAACTTCCAGGACACAAAGTAACTCCACTTATAGCAAGTTTAAGATATACAACTCCGGGAGTAACTTTGATATCTCCTCCTCCTCATCATGATATCTACTCGATAGAGGATTTGGCTCAACTTATATTTGATCTAAAACAAGCAAATCCGAGAGCTTATGTAACTGTAAAACTTGTTTCAACAGCAGGTGTAGGTACTATCGCAGCTGGTGTTGCTAAAGCATATGCAGATAAGATTATCATAAGTGGTGGAGATGGTGGTACTGGTGCTGCACCTTTAACAAGTATAAAAAATGCAGGAAATCCATGGGAGCTTGGACTTAGTGAAGCTCACAATGCTTTGAAAGTAAATGGTTTAAGAAGGTTTGTTCATGTTCAAACTGATGGTGGACTTAAAACGGGACTTGATGTTATAAAAGCTGCTATGCTTGGAGCTGAGAGTTATGCATTTGGTACAGCTGCACTTTGTATGGTTGGATGTAGGATCCTTCGTATTTGTCACATGAACAAGTGTACCGTGGGAGTTGCAACTCAAGATCCAATGCTAAGAGAACACTTTGTAGGAAATGTAAACAGAGTTATAAACTTTTTTACACTTTTAGCAGAAGATGTTAGAGAGATTTTGGCATCTCTTGGTTATAAATCGTTAGAAGAACTTATAGGAAGAAGTGATCTTTTAAGTGTTGTAGATGATGATTTTGCTAAAAAATTTGACTTTAGTAATATATTAAGAAGAATGGATGGTATAGATACTCGTCAAGTTGATAGAAATCATCCTTATGATGATAACTCATATGAAAAAGAGATATTAAAAGAGGTTTATAGCGTTATACAAAATCCTAACGAGTCAATAACCTTGAAAAAGAAAATATCCAACTTAAATAGAAGTTTTGGAACTTTGATAAGCGGAGAGATAGCAAAATACTATGGAAATGAAGGTCTTAAAAATGGAAGTATCACATTTAAGTTAAAAGGTACTACAGGTCAAAGTCTTGGAGCATTTTTGATAAATGGAGTAAATATCTATGTTGATGGTGCGGGTAATGACTATGTAGGTAAGGGTATGAATGGTGGTAAGATCATCATAACTCCTCAAACTCAAGGTGAAAAATTTTCAAGTGCTGGAAATACTTGTCTTTATGGAGCAACTGGTGGTAAACTGTTTGTTGCAGGAAGTGTAGGTGAGAGATTTGCTGTTAGAAACTCAGGAGCTATAGCAGTTGTTGAAGGAACAGGAGATCACGCCTGTGAATATATGACAGGAGGTATAGTTGTAAATCTTGGTCGTACTGGTGTTAACTTTGGTGCAGGTATGACAGGTGGAGTTGCATTTATCTATGATCCAGAGCATGAGTTTATAGACAATCTAAACCAAGAGCTTGTTGTTGCAAGCAGAATCGATATGGATGAAAGTGATGAAGAAAGACACTTTATCAAAAAGATTTTAAGAGAGTATATCGAAGAAACTGGAAGTATAAAAGCTCAAGAAATACTTGAAAACTTTAGACATAATATAGGAAACTTTTGGATAGTAAAACCAAAAGATATGAAGAGAGTTCCACTAAACCCTCAGGAGGGAGATTAAGATGCAAAATTTTACAAATTTAGAGAGAATTGAACCCCTAAAAAGAGGGTCAAATGAAAGAAAAAAAGATTTTAACGAGATTTATGCTGTATTTAAAAAGAGTGAAGCATCATCACAAGCAAACAGATGTGTTCAATGTGGTGATCCATACTGTCATAACAAATGTCCTTTGCATAACTATATTCCAAACTGGTTGAGAGCTACAGCTCAAAAAGAACTTGAATTAGGTTTTAAACTATCAAATGAAACAAATCCTTTCCCTGAGATAACAGGTCGTATCTGTCCTCAAGATAGGCTATGTGAGGGGGATTGTACTCTTCAACAGGATGGTTATGGTGCTATAACCATAGGTTCAATAGAGACATATTTGAGTGAAGAGGGCTTTAAAAAAGGTTTAAAGCCTGAGTTTGCAGAAGAGTTTAGTGATAAAAAGGTAGCTGTTGTAGGTAGTGGTCCTGCTGGTTTTTCTTGTGCTACATATCTTATGAGAAATGGCATTAAAGTTGAAATGTTTGAAAAAAATCAAAAACCTGGTGGACTTTTAACTTATGGAATACCTTCGTTCAAACTAGAAAAAGGCGTTGTTTTTAGAAGATTTGAGTTTTTACAAGAAGCTGGTATGAAGTTGCATCTAAATACTGAGGTTGGTAAAGATATAGAGCTTAAAGATTTGATAGATAATTTTGATGCTGTATTTATAGGTATAGGTGCAGAAAAGTCAAAAAAAGCGAAACTTGAAAATGAAGATGCAAACGGTGTTTTGGTTGCTATAGAGTTTTTGGTCAATATCCAAAAGAAACTTTTTGGCGATGAAGATTATGATAGTAAGTTTGATGTCAAAGGGAAAAATGTTGTTGTTGTAGGTGGTGGTGATACTGCTATGGACTGCATCAGAACATCTTTAAGAGAGGGTGCAAAAAGTGTTAAGTGTCTATATAGAAGAGATGCAAACAATATGCCAGGAAGTAAAAAAGAGTTTAAAAATGCCAAAGAAGAAGGTGCAGAGTTTATATTTAATGTATCTCCTAAAAAAGTTTTAGTTGATGAAGAAAACAAAGTAATTGGCATAGAGATGCAAAAGACAACTCTAAGTGAAAAAGATGAAAGCGGCAGAAGAAGAGTCGAGATCATAGAAGGAAGCGAGTATAAAGAGGATGCAGATATAGTTATCTTTGCGCTTGGATTTGATACTGTAGCTTATGAGTACTTGAGTGAAAACGGTATAGAAACTAACAAGTGGGGTGAAATAGTTGCGGATAGTGATGGACAGACTACTACACCTTTTGTATTTACCGGAGGAGATTGTTACAGAGGAAGTGATCTTGTTGTAACAGCTGCTGCTGATGGTAAAAAAGCTGCAAGTAAAATAGCAAAACTTTTACTAAAATAATATGAATAAATCTTTTATGGATGAGTTTATAGACTCATCCATAGCCGCAAACCAAGAGATATATAAACTTATCAACACTTTTCCAAATGATTTAAAAGAGAGTAAAACTTTAGGTTATGGTGGTGATATATCTATCATGATAGACTTAAAAGCAGAGGAAATCTTTGTTAAATATTTAAGTAAATATGGAAAAATATTTTCAGAAGAGAGTGGAGAACAGGGTGAAGGTGAGTTTACTATAGTTGTAGATCCACTTGATGGTAGTAACAATTTTAAAGCAAATTTTCCTTATTTTGGCAGTTCTGTTGCACTAAAAGATAAAGATGGTGTAAAAGTAGCAGTAGTAACAAATCTTGCAAATCAGGATTTATTTATAAAAACAAATGAGAGTTTTGTAAAAGGTAAACTTTTTAAAAGTACTTTTGAAAATATTAAAAAAAACAGTTTTAGTGAGATAGGTGTTTTTGAAAAGGCATATAAAAGTAAAATATATGCAAAAAAACTAAGGGAAAAAGGGGTAAAATACAGAGTACCTGGAGCATTTGCACTATCTTTGGCTTATGGTCATGATTTAAGATTTGTTATATTTGAAGGAAAAGTTAGAGAGTTTGATGCGTGTGCAGGTAGATTTATGTGTAGTGATTTGTATCTATATGAAAGCGATGAAATATTTATCGTTTCTCAAGATGAAGCTACTTTTAGAATGTTAAGGGATATGATATGAATTTTAGTGATCTGTTTAAAAACTTTAGAAAAGAACAACCTACAAAAGAAGAAGCTCCTAGCCATTGGGTAAAGTGTAAAAAATGTAACTCTTTGATGTATTATAAAGAGGTAGAAGCAAATCAAAATGTTTGTCCAAAGTGCGAATATCACTTTAGAATAGGGCAAAAAAGAAGAATAGAACTTTTAGCTGATGAAGGAACTTTTATAGAAAGAGATGCAGAACTTATACCTGTTGATCCTTTAAACTTTGTAGATAAAAAATCATACAAAAAGAGGATAAAAGAGGGAGAAGCAAAAAGTGGAAGACAGTCTTCTGTTGTAAGTGGAGAGTGTCTTATTGAAAATATGCCAACCCAGATAGTTGTTTTTGACTTTAACTTTATGGGTGGAAGTTTAGGTTCAGTTGAGGGTGAAAAAATAGTAAGAGCTGTAAACAGAGCGATAGAAAAAAAACAAGGCGTTGTTATAGTTAGTGCTAGTGGAGGGGCTAGGATGCAAGAGAGTACTTACTCGCTTATGCAGATGGCAAAAACTTCAGCTGCACTAAAAAAGTTAGCAAAAAACAATCTTCCGTATATATCTATACTAACTGATCCTACTATGGGTGGAGTTAGTGCATCATTTGCAATGCTAGGAGATGTTATCATAGCTGAACCTGGAGCTTTGATAGGCTTTGCAGGACAAAGAGTTATCAAGCAGACTATCGGTGCAGAACTTCCTGAAGGTTTTCAAACAGCAGAATTTTTACTAGAACATGGTTTTTTGGATATGGTTGTAAAAAGAACAGAGTTAAAGTATAGAGTTGGACAGACATTGAAGTATTTTTCTAACTTTATGGATTTAAACTCATATGAAAAACCAGAAGAAGTAGAAGAAGTTGAGTAAACTGTATGCTCTTTTTGATTATGAGTTAAACTTATCAAAAGACAAAAGTATCGAAGAGTTTTTAACTGTATGTAAAAAACTTGATGCGAAAATAATCCAATATAGAGATAAAGTAAGCGACATAGATACAAAGATAGAAAATCTTATAAAACTAAAGTCTTCATTTGATGGTAAGGTTTTGGTAAATGATGATATAGAACTGTCGATCTTTTGTGATGGAGTTCATTTAGGACAGGAGGATTTGGCTTTAGTTGATATTGATTTTAAAAATGCAGTTGAAAAAGTTAGAAGCCAAATAGGTCAAAAAACTTTTGGTTTATCAACACATAACAAAGAAGAGATAGAACTTGCAAATACTTTGGATATAGATTATATAGGTCTTGGTGCTTATAGAGATACATCAACTAAAAAAGATATACAAAGTGTTTTAGGTGATGATATAAAAAAACTTGCTAAATTATCATCTCATCCAGTAGCTGTTATAGGTGGTGTAAAAGTTGATGACGAGATAGATTTTGCAGAGTATAAGGTAGTTGGAAGTGATCTCTATCTATACTATTGAAAAAAATTCTCGTGATGAGTTTGAGAGCATTTTAAAAAACTATGAAAAGATGATTTCAAAATACTCTAAACTAAAATATCACTCTATATTTTCCAACAAGATTTCCCAAGCTCAAGATCAAACTCCAGAACTAGCACAAAAGAGTTACGAAGATGCTTTTAAACCGTATTTAAAAGGGTACAATATCGCTTTGCATCCTGATGCAAAAGAGTTAGATAGTTTTAAGTTTGCAAAAATCTTTGAAAATAATTCTAATATAAACTTTTTTATAGGTGGAGCATATGGTTTTAACAAAGAGTTTTTAAGCAAATGCGACAAAACTATATCATTAAGCCAACTAACAATGAGTCATAAGATAGCAAAAGTAGTGCTGTATGAACAGATATACAGAGCTTTTACGATCATAAACAATCATCCTTATCATAAATAAATCTTATAAAAAATATAAATTATCATCTTCAATAAAAGACAATAAATATCTTAATTAGTAAAGATATTTTAAATAATGTGCATTTTTCTTAAAAAATATTTAATATTTAAACTTAATTTTATTATTTTATGGAATAATTAGTTTTATATTTTAAAGGAAAATTAAGGAGAAGGAAGATGAGTACAAATGAGCTTTCAGAGTTTAAAAATGTTTTATTGCTAAGAAGAGAGCAATTGGTTAAAAATCTAAAAGAGATCAGGGAAAATATAGGTGGCTTACAAAATAGTGAAGCAAATGATGAAGCAGATTTTGCAACCATAAGTAGTGATAGTTTACTTGGTGAAGTTTTGTCAAAAAAACAACAAAATGAACTTAAAGAAATAGAGTATATTTTTAAAAAGATAGAAGATGGATCGTATGGTATATGTGAGATGTGTGAAGAATATATAGGTATGGATAGACTAAAAGTAAAACCTCATGCTAGATACTGTGTTGACTGTCGTGAAATAGTTGAAAAAAATGCTCCTATTAAGAAAAATATTTCAAATATAGGATATAAGAAGTTTATATAATCAAGATAACTTAAACAAATATAAAAATTTAATATTAGTTTCAGGTTAATTTGATATAAACTCTTACATTTTATTTGGAGAGGTTTATGACAAAAGAACAGTTAGAAGAATTTAAGCAGATCTTGATTGATAGAAAAGAGCAGATTGCTAAAAACATAAATGAGTTTAAGACAGAAATAGGCGAGCTTAAAAATAGTGAAGCGAGTGATGAGGCAGATTTTGCAACTATAAGTAGTGATAGTGCTATCGAGGAAGCTATAAGTAAAAAACAGGAAAAAGAGTTAAACGAAATAGAGTATGCTTTAAAAAAGATAGAAGAGGGTACTTATGGTATCTGTGAGATGTGTGAAGAAGAGATAGGTATAGAAAGACTAAAAGTGAAACCTCAGGCGAGATATTGTATAGTATGTAGAGAGATAGTTGAAAAATCTGCATAAAAAGAGGAGAAGAGGATGGGGTTTAAAAAGTATTTAGTTTTTGGTCTTATACTGGTTATTGCAGCTGGATTATATGTATATAGTTTAACTGATGCAAACTATACATTGACAGTTTCAGGGATAAGTATAAGTCTTCCTATCGCAGTTTGGATAGTTTTACCAGCATTTGTTTTGTATATATTTACTGTTATACATCTTATGTTTTATGGAACATTGGGATTTTTTAGATTTAGAAAGATTAAAAATGATTCTAAAAAATTTTTAGAAAATCAAAAAAGAGCATTGCTTGGAAAAAAACTTGAAGACAATGAATATAAAAGTGAAGTTTTTAAACTTCCAGGTGCAGTATTACCACTTCTAAATATAGATCCAAACAGATATAGAGGTTACAGAGTTTATGATGATGAAGTAGCTGATATTTTAGAAGCAAAGCAAAGGGTTTACAACGGTGAAATCGTAGATCTTAGTAAATACAATCTTTTACCTGACAATGCTATCATGATCAAAAACTATGAAAATATGTTAAATAAAGACAAAAGTTATGCAGCTACTATACTGAAAAAATGTACAAATAAAGAGCTTTGTGATAAAGCAGCTTTGGCGTTGGCTGAGTATTCTCCTGTTAGTGAGTTGGAAAAATTTAATGTAAAGATAACTAAAGATATTTTAGATAGATTGATAGATCGTATCGGTAGTGAAGGTTTTGAGCTTTCAAATGAAGATATATTGAACTATGCAAAAGAGTTAAAGTTTGATTCAAAAGATTTGATAGATCTATCAAAGAAATTAAAAAACAAGTTAACTCCAGATGAAAGAGTTAAGTTTGCAAATGATTTGATTGCAGCATTTCCAAATATAGGTGGAGAAGCATATCTTTATACTATGTTTGATCTTCAGCTTATAGATAAAGCTAGAGATTATTTAGATAATTCTGCTAAAAATGAATATACAAAATTTAAACATCTTTTATTTTTAAAAGATAGTGGTAAAAACTTTGATATAGATCTTTTTGTATAATCAAAAAGGAGTTAAATGGAGATAGATTTTTCGCAAAAAGACCTTCTCTTTTTGGCTCCTCTAGCTGGATATACTGATCTTCCTTTTCGTTCAGTAGTAAAAAAATTTGGTGTTGATGTAACTGTTAGTGAGATGATAAGCTCAAATGCATTTATTTATAACTCTTCAAAAACTCTTCGTATGCTTGAAAAGTCACCAAACGAAGATCCATATATAGTTCAAATAGCAGGTAGTGATCCTGAAGTTATAAAAAAAGCAGTTTTACTTTTAAATGATATAAAAGGTATAGACGGTATAGACCTAAACTGTGGATGTCCTGTGCCAAAAGTTGTCAAACAAGGTGCGGGAAGTGCTTTGTTAAAAGATTTATCTCTTATGTCAGAAATAATAAAAACTATAAAGAAGTATTCTAAAAAAAGATATTTATCTGTTAAAACAAGATTGGGATTTGATACAAAGATACCAAAAGAGATAGCAAGAGTTTGTGAAGAAAATGGGGCTGACTGGGTTACTTTTCATGGTAGAACCAGAGCTGATAAATACAAACCAGATAGGATAGATTATGAAGCTATCTCTGATGCAAAAAGTGTTTTAAATATTCCTTTGATAGCAAATGGAGATATTAGCTCTTTTCAAAAGTATAAAGAGGTCAAAAATATAACGGGAGCAGATGCTATCATGATAGGTAGAGGAGCTGTTGGAAATCCTTGGATATTTTATCAGATAAAAAACAACCTTGATGAGATAAAAAAAGATAAAATAAAAGAGATAGTGCTTGAACATTTTAACTCGATGTTAAAAGTTTATGGTGATAAAGCAGTAGGAATATTTAGAAAACATCTTCATACTTACTCAAAAAATTTTCCTGATGCTACAAAGTTTAGAGACAGAGTTAACAGAACCGATGATCAAAACAAAGTTAAAGAGTATATCGAAGAGTTTTTTACTTCATAACTCTTTCGCTTTTAGGTTTTTTTGCATCATGTTCTATCTTGTTTATCTGCATAATAGGTACTATAAAAATAAATATAATTGTAGCTATAAAAAATAACATTAGCAGATAAAAACCTATTTTTTTCTTCATAAAATATCCTTGTATTTATTAGTTTGAGTTTATTTTAGCTAAAATACTGCTTAAAACAAAATAAGGGGAAAAAATGTTAGATGAGTTAGAAAATGATCCATTGTTTGGCGGCAGTCCTAGAAAAAAATATATGGATATAATCTTCAATGCAAATCAAAACTTAGTTGAAGAATATCTTCATGATAATATAAAATATATCGCTGCACTTGAGTTGCTTTTAGAAGAGATGCTAGGAAAAGATAAAGATGTAGTTCAAATAGTAAGAAACTATATGTATGAAAATGAAACTAAGATAGATGAAAGAACCAAAGATCTTTTGATAGATGGGATGGGACAGATTTTAACTCAAAATGAGTAGATTTTTAAGTATATTTTTTATAACTAGCATACTTATTGCAGAGAGTAGTTTTTGGAACTACTCTTATAGTTATTTACTAAAAAAAGATCAAGTAGCAAGAATAGTTATCAAAAAAGATTATCTTCCTAGTATTAAGGAAGAAGGTATTTTGAAGTTTAGATGGACTCTATATAAAGCGAATAAGTTAGTTTTGTTAGTAAATTATGAAGGTAATCCTACTCAGTATTTGATAGAAGATAAATATCGTCGAAACACTATTAAAATAAAACTATTGGGTGATTATCTATCTGTTTCAAAAGAGGCTTTTGCTATTATTAGATTTAATGATTTTAAAAATAAAAAAGCAAGTTTTGATGTGTTGGTTAGAGATCCTGAACATAGATTGGAAGTGAGGTTTAAGTGAGTATAGAAAAGATAGAAAATTTGATGAATGATTATGTCGGTGAATGTGGTGATGATATAAGCGAGCTTTATAAAAAAGTTCCAGCAGGGAAGAGACTTAGAGCAAAACTTGTTTTAAAAATAGCTGGAGAAAATGAAAAATCCATAAAGTTGGCTTCTATTATAGAACTAATCCATGCAGCAAGTCTTCTTCATGATGATGTAATAGATGATGCTATGACTAGAAGAGGAGTTGACAGTATAAATGCTATATTTGGTAATAAAACAGCTATTATGTTGGGTGATATTCTTTACTCAAAAGCTTATGAAAAGTTGGTTGATTTTCAAAAAGAGATATCACAAAATATAGCAGATGCTGTAGCACTTTTAAGTGTTGGTGAACTTTTGGATGTAGAACTTTCTAAAAAGATAAATCTTGATAAAGAAAAATATTTTGATATGATTTATAAAAAGACAGCAGTTTTGATAGAAGCTACTGCAAAAACTGCTGCACTTTTAGTTGGCAAAGATCCTGAAAAATATGCTGTTTATGGGAAAAATCTAGGACTTGCATTTCAAGTGATAGATGATGTTTTAGATGTTATCCAAAATGATAAAACATTAGGAAAACCAGCACTAAACGACTTTAAAGAGGGCAAAACAACTCTTATATATATTGATTTGATAGAAGCACTTGATAGTAGTGATAAACAAAAGGTAGAAAGTTTTTTTAAAAAAGAGCTAAATGATGAAGAAAGACAGTGGCTTTTGATGAAAGTTTTTCAAACAGGGGCTTTAAAAAAGTCAATAGATTTAGCTAAAAAACTAGGATATGAAGCTTTAGAAGCAGTTGAAGGAGAAGAAAATCAAGTAGATCTCCAAAAAGTCATAAGAGATATGATAGAAAGAGAGTTTTAGATGCGAGATATGTTATGTTCGATAAAGAGCGACAAAGTCGCGAGGGCACTCTGCCGAAGAGCCTTTTTGGACTTGGTTCAAAAAGGAGCAGTTAAAATAGAAAGAGAGTTTTAGATGAAGTATCTACTACTTAGTTATACACATAAAAATACAGATATAACTACCAGAGAAAAACTCGCATGTAGTTCAGATGAACTTTTGATAAAGTTTCATAAGAGTATAAAAGAGTTTGATGATGTAAAAGAAGTACTAATACTTTCAACTTGCAACAGAGTTGAAATATTTTTAGCAGTTAAAAAATATGATGATCTTGTAAAAAAAGTCCAAAGAAAGTTAGCTGAACTTACGACTGCATCTTTTGAAGAAATAGAATCAAAAGGTGAGATTTACAAAAGTGAAGATGCTGTTAAACATATGTTTTTGGTTGCTAGTAGTCTTGATAGTTTGGTGATCGGAGAGACACAGATAACAGGACAGCTTAAAAATGCTTTTAGATTTAGTTTTGATCATGGTTTTTGTGGACAAAGTATAGCAAGAGTTATGATGAACTCTTTTAAGTGTTCTACTCAGGTGCGAAGTTCTACAGATATCACAAAAAATCCAGTTTCCGTAGCTAGTGTTGCTGTAGCAAAAGCAAAAGATATCTTTGGTGGAAATCTTGGAGGATATACAGGTGTAGTTGTTGGTGCAGGTGAGATGGGTGAACTTGTAGCAAAACATTTGGCAAAAAGTGGTGCAAATATCATGATAGTAAATCGCAATATGGAAAAAGCATATGAGTTAGCTGAAAAGTTAGAAGGTGTTACAGTAGTAGTTGAACCTTTTTCAAAACTAAAAGAGATAGTAAACAATTATAGACTTCTTTTTAGTGCAACTGGTGCAAAAGGTACTATCATCACAAAAGATTTGGTGAAAGAGACAAATTTTGAAAGACATTGGTTTGATATAGCAGTACCAAGAGATATAGAGGATTTTGCATCTGATAAGATAAATATTTATGCAGTTGATGATCTAAAAGAGCAGGTTGAAAAAAATATCAAAGAGCGAGAAGAAAATGCCAAAGGAGCTTATGAAATAGTAGATAAGTTTGTAGAGGATTTTTATAAGTGGCTTGATACTTTAAGTATAGAACCAGTGATAAAAGAGATAAGAAGCAAAGCCGAAGAAGCATCGAAAAAAGAGCTTAAAAAAGCTATAAAAAAAGGTTATATAGATAAAAAGTACGAAGAGTCAGTTTTGAGGATCATGCAGGGAGCTTTTAAAACATTTTTACACTCTCCAACTAAAAATCTTAAAAAAATAGCTGGTGAACCCCAAGCAGATATGGTTGTACAAGCTATGCAACTTGTTTTTGATATAAATATAGATACTAAAAAAGCCATAAATGCATATAAGTGTGATTATCTTTTAGAAAAAGATGTTTTTAAAAGCTAGATAAGATAATATTATTTTAAAATAATAAGAAGGATGAAAATGAATATAATAGAAGGAAAACTAAGACTAAATGGTAGTGAAAAAGTTGCTATTATAAATGCAAGATTTAACCATATTATAACTGATAGACTTGTAGAAGGTGCAAAGGATGCTTTTCTTAGACATGGAGGAGATGAAAAAAACTTGGATCTTATCTTGGTGCCAGGAGCTTTTGAACTTCCATTTGCTTTAGATAAAGCACTATCAAGTGGAAAGTATGATGCAGTATGTTGTTTGGGAGCAGTTATAAGAGGTAGTACTCCTCACTTTGACTATGTGTCTGCAGAAGCTACAAAAGGGATAGCAAATGTTACTTTAAAGTATGCAAAACCTGTAACTTTTGGAGTTTTGACAACGGATAATATAGAACAAGCTATAGAAAGAGCAGGAAGTAAAGCTGGGAATAAAGGTTTTGAAGCTATGACTGGGCTTATAGAGCTTATAGATCTATATAAAAACATATAAAAGGAAAACTTTGGCAACTAGACATCAAGCAAGAGAGAGTGTTATAACCCTGCTTTATGCAGAAGATATCGGTAATAAAAATATCGAAAAGTTTTTAGATGATATTTTGGAAGATAAAAAGATAAGAAACAAACAAAAAGAGTTTGCCCTTGGATTATATAGAGGTGTAGAAGAGCATATAAAAGAAGTTGATCAAGAGATAAACAAACACTTAAAAGAGTGGAAGATAGATGAGATAGGCAATATAGAAAGAGCTATTTTAAGGTTAGGAGCTTATGAGCTTTTGTATAGTGAACTTGATGATGCAGTTATCATCAACGAAGCGATAGAACTTTCAAAGACATTGGCTTCAGATACAGCACCAAAGTTTATAAATGGTGTGCTAGATGCTATAAAAAGAGACAAGAAGAAAGAGTCATGAAACTTTGTGTAGCACTTGATCTTCCTAGATATGATGAAAATATCTCTTTGGCAAATGAGTTAAAAGAGTTTGATATATGGTTAAAAGTTGGTTTTAGAAGTTATATAAGAGATGGTAGAAATATACTGAATAAACTAAAATCAATCAATCCCAATTTTAAGATATTTCTTGATTTAAAACTCTATGATATACCAAATACTATGGCAGATGCTTCTGAAGAGATAGCAAAACTTGGTGTTGATATGTTTAACATTCATGCAAGTAGTGGAAAAGTAGCTATGCAAACAGTTATGGATAGACTTTCTAAACTTGAAAATAGACCTATTGTTTTAGCAGTAACAGCTTTAACTAGTTTTGATGAGGAAAATTTTCAAAAAGTTTATGAAAAAGATATATCAACAAAAGCATCCCAGTTTGCAAAGATGAGTTTTGAAGCTGGACTTGATGGTGTGGTTTGTAGTGCTTATGAAAGTTTTGATATAAAAAACAAGACTTCAAAAGAGTTTTTAACTTTAACTCCTGGTATCAGACCTTTTGGAGAAGATGCAGGAGATCAAAAAAGAGTTGCTGATATAAGTTTTGCAAAAAAAGAGTTAGTTGATTTTATAGTAGTGGGAAGACCTGTGTACAGATCACAAAATCCTAAAGAAATAGTAAAAAAAATATTAGAAAAATTATAATTTAAGCTTTTTTTTATATTGAAGAGTGTATAATCTCCACTCTTCAAAAATGGACAGGTGGGTGAGCTGGCTGAAACCACCTCCCTGCTAAGGAGACGTACTCGCAAGGGTACCGAGGGTTCGAATC
>Ga0256843_1001075_pt1 | contig 22166 bp, 30 predicted proteins | sample AlvinellametaG_FD_191572 | JGI IMG/M metagenome (GOLD analysis project Ga0256843, IMG submission 191572) | Pompeii worm associated microbial communities from hydrothermal vent at the East Pacific Rise, Pacific Ocean - Alvinella | ecosystem: Host-associated > Annelida > Integument > Unclassified ... | reverse complement strand
AATATTTTAGAAGATAGCCAAAAGCAGGGCGAAGATGGTTGGGCTAATATTAATGCGATGAATGATTTGATTAAATCTATTATTTTTGCTGATGAGATAGTAACGGTTGCCTCTTTTGCTCGTAATGCAGGGGCAGGTGGCGTTTTTATGGGCTTGGCTTGTGATTATGTAGTGGCAAAAGAGGGGATTGTTTTGAATCCTCACTATAAGACGCTTGGGTTGACGGGTAGTGAGTATCATACCTATAGTCTGCCTAAAAGAGTAGGGGAGTTAAAGGCTCAACAACTGCTTAATAATTGTTTGCCTATTTCGGTGGAGTCTGCTAAAGAGATTGGAATGGTTGATGAGGTTTTCTCTTATGATAGTTATTATGAAGAGTTACATCACTTTGCAAAGAGTAGATTTGATGATGATTTTATTTGGGATAAACAGGATTTTTTAGAGGAGAATAGAGAGAAGATAGAGGCTTTTAAAGAGGCAGAGATAGAGATTATGTATCCTGAATTTTGGAAAGAAGATTCTACTTTTCATACACTTCGAGCCGAGTTTGTTTGGAAAGTTTGCCCAACCAAGACACCCAAAAGGTTGAAACTGTATAATAATTTAAAAAATGAATAGGTATTCACAATGCACGAATATAGCGTAGTACAAGCCCTGTTAAATCAATGCGAAGAACATGCAGAGGCAAACAGTGCCACAAAGGTAACAAAAGTAATCTGTAAGATAGGGGTAATGAGTGGAATTGAGACCCATCTTCTTCAGGTGGCTTTTGATACCTTTAAAGAGGGAACAATCTGCGATGGGGCAGAGTTTATAATGAATATTCAAAAGCTTAAACTCGAATGCAGGGAGTGTGGGCATATCTATGAAGAGGATGAGATACGCTATTTTTGCCAAAAGTGCGAAAGCCTAAAGGTAAAAGTTATTGATGGCGAAGATATGTATCTTATGAGCCTAGAGATGAATTAAACCCGTAGGGGTCAACCGATGTGTTGACCCTTTGATAAATAGGAGAAAGAATGCAAGAGTATTGGGAACTATATATGAAAAACCTAGAGGGAAAACCAGCCTCTGTTCAATTTAATGCAGGTATCTCTATGGATGTAGAGAAGTTCAGATATATCTATACAAATATCGCTTTTGTCAAAGTTAAATTAAAAGAGCCAAATGAGCATGGGCTTTTGAGTGAATCTGAAGAGCCAGAGATACTTTTTTTAGAGGATAAGCTTGAAGCTTCATTAATTAAATTTCGGATTGGTAAATATGTAGGGCGTGTTATCTCTGATGGGTATGTGACTTTTTTATACTATCTGCAATTTACCTATAATTGGCAAGATTTTTTAGATTTCGCTCTTGATGAACATGGCAGTTATGAGATGAGTTCAGGTTTTCAAGAGGATAGCGATTGGAACTACTATCAGAAACTTCTCTATCCAACGCCTAAAGAGTGGCAGATTATCCAAAATCATAAGGTGTGTGATAGATTAAGAGAGCAGGGGGACAATCTGCATCTTAAACGGGCTATTGAACATAAACTCTACTTTCAGAGTGAGTATAAAAAATCGGATTTAATAGAAGAACTAGAGAGCCAAGGCTTTAAAATTGGTAAAGCATTAAGCAGTGAAGAGGGGTATAAAGGGTTTACCTTTTTTCGTATAGATAAACCTTTCTATCACGATATAGATGCACTTACTCTGCACCTTATTGATGTGGCAGAGGAGTACGATGCCTCTTATGATGGGTGGGAGACTTCGGTGGTTAAATCCTAATGACTCTTTTAGGCATTGGTAACGTACTGCAAAAAGATGATGGATTTGGGGTTTATGCTTCTACTTATCTAAAAGAGAATTACACCTTTAATCCAGAGATAACGATTGTTAATGGTGGAGTAGAGGGGATTAATCTCTTCTCTATTTTTGAGCAGAGCCGTGATATTCTTATTTTAGATACGATTCAAATAGAAGATACTCCTGCTAGTATTTATGCTATTCCTGCCAAAGAGCTTTCGGGTCATGGTCTAAATAGTGGAGGCGCTCATGAGATAGGGGTATTGCAGTGTTTGGATATGTTGGAGCTTCAGGGAAAAGAGTTGCCCAAAGCTACTGTTTTGGGTATTGTTCCAGAGCATATAACGTTTGATATTGCTTTGAGTGATGTGCTTAAAGAGGCGTTTAATGGGTATATAAAGGTAGTTTTAGGGGTTTTGGAAAAAGAGGGGATAGATATATCTCCAAAAAAAGAGTTCATCTCTTTGATAGATATTATTGGAGATATTAAACGAATATAATTTAAAGTAATCCATTTACTACTTTTAAATCTTGAAAGACCTCTTTTTTAAAGGAGGGGTTTTTCAAAAGAAAGTTGGGGTGATAGGTGGGAATGATATGATAATGCTCTTTCTTTATTGCGACTCCACGTATCTCTTGTAATGGTGTATTGTCAGAGGTTAAATAGTGATAAGCTATCTCGCCGAGCGTAATAATGATTTTGGGTTGTATTAATGCTATCTCTTTAAAGAGATAAGCTTTACACGTGTGAAATTCTGTCTCTTGTGCTTGTTGATTTTGAGAGGGATGACACTTTAAAAGATTAGTAATATAGACCTCTTTACGGGGTATTTTTAATACTTTTTCTATCATTGCCGTTAACATTTCCCCTGAATTTCCTAGTGCTATTTCTCCTTTTTCATCTTCTATTTTTAGGGGAATGTCACCAATAATAAGTATTTTTGCTCTCTCTGAACCTTCGCCAAAAACAGTGTTTTTTCTATTTTTACTAAGGGCGCATAGCTGACAGTTTAAAGCCTGTTTTTTGAGTTTAGAGATAGAATCTGAAAGTGCTATTTGATTCTTCTCTTGATAAGAGAACTTTTTACTATCTGTATAGTTATAGCCGATATTTTTAAGTTGATAAAGTTGTTTAAGTAGTAGTGCGTTATATAGATTTTTCATGTATTAATTGTAGCATAGAGTAATGTCTCTTCTCTTTTAAAAAGAGAAGAGATAAGAGATTATTTAAAAATCTCTCTATGTTCAACCATTGCACAGTAATTTTGTACCACGGCAATTCCAGCCTCTTTTACACGTTCAGCTGCATTGTTGTTAATTAGACCAAGTTGTGTCCAGTATACTTTAATATCACCTCGTGCGATAACAGCATCAGCAATGGCATCAAGGGCTTTTGGTTTTCTAAAGACTACAACCATATCTACAGGAACATCAATCTCTGCTAAACTTCGATAGACTTTTTGACCTAAAATCTCATCATGTTTTGGATAGACAGGTATCATTTTATATCCAACATCTCTGAGGTATTCTGCTACATGATTGCTTGCTTTTGTTGTATCTGGAGAACATCCCAATACAGCTATAGTTTTACACTCTTCAAAGTATTTTTTCATCTCATCTCTATTTGAGTTGACTCTTGGCATTTCACATTCCATGAATAATCCTTATTTTTGATATAATTCTGTCCATACTATAGCTAGGGAATGATAAATGTTAGATTTAAATTCAATAAAAGAAGCACAAAAAAGACTTGATGGGGTTATACACCATACTTCATTTTCTTATGCACCCATACTCAGCGAGATGAGTGGATATGAAGTCTATTTAAAAAAAGAGAACCTACAGCGTACAGGAGCTTTTAAACTGCGTGGAGCTTTTAACAAGATTGCCACATTGGTAGAGCAGGGTAAACATGGAGGTGTGGTTGCTGCATCAGCAGGAAATCATGCACAGGGTGTGGCATTTTCTGCAAAACACTTTGGAATAGAAGCGACAATTGTTATGCCCGAGTCGACTCCACTCAATAAGATTCAAGGCGTTAAGGAGTTTGGAGCAGAAGTGATTCTTTATGGAACAAACTATGATGAGGCATATGGGTATGCTGTGGAGTATACTAAAATTCATAAAAAAGAGTTTGTTCACCCTTTTACAGATGATGAAGTGATGTCGGGACAGGGTACAGTAGCTGTTGAGATGCTCGAAGAGGAGCCAGATTTAGATGCTGTTGTTGTTCCCGTAGGGGGAGGTGGGTTAATTGCAGGAATGGCAGTTGCCATTAATGCAATCAATCCAAAGATAAAAATTATTGGTGTGGCAAGTGCTGGAGCCCCTGCGATGAAAGAGTCTTTTGATACAAAGAAAGCACATGGAACCAAGAGTGTAAGAACCATTGCTGATGGAATTGCTGTTCGAGACGCTTCACCAATTACACTAGAGCATATTTTAAATGAGGTAGATGCCCTAGAGCTTGTTTGTGAGGATGAGATTGCTTCTGCAATACTGTTTCTTTTAGAAAAACAGAAGCTTCTGGTGGAGGGAGCTGGTTCGGTTGGTGTGGCAGGAGTGTTGCACAATAAGGTAAAAATGCCAAAAGGTTCAAAGGTTGGTATTGTTTTGAGTGGTGGGAATATAGATGTAACGATGCTTTCATTGATTATAGAAAAAGGTTTGGTTAAATCAAGCCGTAAGATGAAACTTTCAGTGGTGATGGTAGACAAACCAGGCTCTTTAATGATATTTACAGAACTATTAACCAAAGTCGGTGCAAATATCGTTCATATTGGATACGATAGAACTTCGATTGCTTTAGAGTTTGGAGATGCTGTTGTCTCTGTATCATTAGAGACCAAAGGGATTGAGCATCAAGATGAGGTGAGAAAAATTTTAAAAGATAACGGTTTTGAGTTTACTGAAGTTCAATAGAGATAAGCTATAGAGTATAATTTTACGCTATACTATTATAATTTTAAGTGAAAATAATAATAAGGTAAAATTATGAAAAAAACTTTAATCTTGGCAACAACACTTATGGTAGGGGTACTTTGTGCTGATTCTAATTTGACAGAGAGTAATCTCTCTGTCTCTAAAGCCAAAAAAGAGGCACAACAGTTGGCAGAGCAGATAAAAAAAGAGGAGAAATTTGCTAAAGAGCAGAGATTTTATCAAGGAGAAGAGTATGATTTATCTTCTTATGAAGTTGATAAATCCTCTTTAGACTCAATCCCTCTGATTGAGCCTGACTACGATTTTGATATGGATGATGTTTATGATTAAAGAATCAACGATGAAATTAATCCAATAAGCGCTCCAAATACACCACCCCAGACAACAAGCCATCCCAGATGGCTGTGAATAAGTTCATGTACCAAATCATTAACCATTTTTGGGGTTAACTCATTGAGTCTGTCTGTAATTAACTTTTCAACAGAGGCTCTTAAATCATCATTGAGTGTTGAGTTCTCTAAGTGATGATTCATTTGGGCTTTAAAGCTCTCTGAACTAACAATACCAACAACAGCAGATTTAAGTTTATTAGCAAAGGGTTCTCTCATACTCTCTAAGGCTTTTTCACCACCAAACATATTGAGCATCTCTCCAAATTTGGATTCCATTACACTTTGGCTAAGGGCGTTAAATGCAGGAGAGAAGTCTGCTGATTTTACTAGAGGAACAAGGTCGATTTTCTGCTCTTCATTTTTTAGAAATTCAGTTAACTGTTGTTGATTGAAAAACTGTTTCATAATCATCTCTTTTATTGAGCCTTTGAAGGTTTCAAAATTGTTTTCAATCACTCCAGAGCCATAAAGTAGAGGGACACGATTAAAGAGCATATAGATAGCAACTTGATTTGTAATTGCCCCAGAGAAGGCAAAGAGACCCATTGCTAAAACAGGCAAATAATAAGGGTCAGGAAGAGAGATACCAATACCTATAAGTGTTACAGAGACTATATCTGTAAGGGTTGCTTTAGATAGATTTATCATTTTATGCCTTTAAAATAGCTTGTTTAAGTGCATCAATGTTGTGAATAGCATCTTTATAGTCAGAGAAACCCCAATTTATCATAATGTAATCGATATTGGCACTTTGACTTGCAAGTAAATCACGTTCACTATCTCCTACAAAAAGAGTATCTTCTGCATTGAGTTTTAAATCTTTTAGGTTTTTTTCTAACATATCGGGTGCAGGTTTACCTCTGCCAACATCGTCATAACAGGCGAGTGATTCAAAGTAGTCTATAATATTAAGATGTGAGAGTGATTCAATAGTTGAACTTCGATATGAGTTGGTAGCAATTGCTAATCTAAACCCTTTTTCTTTTAGTGTCTTTAGTAACTCTGTTACACCATCATAGAGCTGTAGTTCACGCTCATGATTTTGGGTATAGTAGTTTGAGAACCACGCTTCATGTTGTGGTGTAAAGGCGGGGACTTCATAAAAATATTGAGCAGGATTAAGCTTTGGGTCATTAACTTTTTCGAGTATAGTATTGGTCTCTAATGGTGGAAGATTGAGTTTTTCTCTTACATAATTAATGGCATTTACTATAGTTACAGAGCTGTCTACTAGTGTTCCATCCATATCAAATATAATGGCTCTCTTCATTATTGAATCTCTCCTATTTTCTGAGCAAACTTCACTTTTTGATTAATCTCTAATTGAGGAATAAAGGTATCTTTTTCACTGAAAAGTAATATAGTTGAACCCATTTCAAACCATCCAAAAAGTTCACCTTTTTCCAAAGTTAAATCACTATAACGATAATGGTTGGGTTCTCTAATATCAGAGTTAGTTTTGATGGCATCTTCAAAAGTTATAATCATTTTTCCTACATTTAATGCTCCTACCAAAACCATTACAAATGTTCGTCCTTTTCTATCCTTACACTCTATGATAGCACGTTCATTTTCAATAAAAAGATTCTTTTTATTTCGCAATAGAGGGAAGTTGACTGGATAGAGTTTTCCTGGAATATGGGTTAGTGAGACAATGGTTAATTTATCAGGTGTATGGTATCGGTGATAATCTTTTGGAGAGAGATAAAGGTTTACAAATTGACCACCATAAACAGCTTTTGATGCCTCTTGATGATATGTTCCAAAGAGTTCGTCGATGAGATACTCCATTCCTTTTATCTGATAAGCCTTGCCATCAATAATCTCTCCAAAATCGGTTACTAATGCATCAACAGGAGAAATCATAATATGTTCATCTTGAGGAATCTCTTTTGGTTTTACAAAAGCACGGGTAAAGAGTCTGTTTAGTGTTGGGTAGCTACTTGGATTTTGAAACTCATGCATATCAAGACCCATTAATTTAACATAACCATGATTAATAATTTTCTGTATCGGTTTAGGGAACTCTTTTGAGGCAAAAATGCCAAAGCCACTGGAGATAATAGACGAATAGTGTTTTTTCATAAATATATAATCCTTATTTTATTAAAGAAATTATAGCATTTTCTTTATCAAAAAATAATATTGTAAAAAAAGGTGACTATTCATTGAAATAATTGATAAGAATTAGTAATATATGTCAAATTGTCATTTTTTTAGAGTTTAAATGCTTTATCATTTTTTTTAAAGACGCTATAATAACGTTTAAAAATTAGGTCTATTTATGAAAAAATTATTTATCTTCTCTATTTTCTTTTTTTCCTCTACACTTTTTGCAGATGTTGTCGATATTAAAGCCAATCACTTTTATGCCAATAATATGAATAAAGTAGCGTATTTCGAGGGAAATGCTGAAATTAAACAGGGAAAGAATTTCTTTAAATCAGAAAAAATTACTGTCTATTTTAATAAAAGAAAGAAAGCAGTAAAGTATGAAGCAAAAGGCAGAGTAAGTTTTGATTTAACTGAAAATGGTATACACTATACAGGAAGAGCTTATCGGGTAGTATATTCACCTAATGGTTCTAAATATTTTTTTTATGGAAGAGTGGTCTTGCGAGACCATACCAATAATAGAACAATTAAAGCTGAAACCATTGTGTTAGATTTAAAAACTGGTTTGGCAGATATTAAGGGAGCTAAAAAGCAACCTGTTCATTTTAGATTTGAGATAGAGGATAGAAATTAATGGCAACACCAAGATTAGTTGAGGCATCATTTATAAAGTCTGCACAGGCTTTGGGTGATAGTGTAGAAGATACCGTTAGTGAGGTGGTCTTTTTAGGGCGTTCAAATGTGGGTAAGAGTTCAACGATTAATGGACTAACTTCTAGAAAAAATTTGGCAAAATCATCAGCAACACCAGGCAAAACGCAGTTGATTAACTTTTTTGATATACGTTATATCTATGATGAAGAGAATTGGAATATTAGATTTGTTGATTTACCAGGATTTGGATATGCTAAAGTTTCTAAAGATTTAAAAGGTGCATGGCAGAAGAACTTGGTTGATTTTATTAAGCATCGTGTCTCTATTCGGGTTTTTATTCATCTTCGTGATGCTCGACACCCTAATGCACAGATAGATAAAGATGTAAATGCATATGTTAAAAAGTTTATTCGTGGAGACCAACTCTATTTGGATGTTTTTACTAAGATTGATAAACTTAATCAAAAAGAGAAGACAGCTTTAAAAAAGGCATTTCCTAACTGTATTACCATCTCTAACTCTAAGCGTATCGGTTATGATAGAGTACATCAGAAGATATTTGAACATATTTTTGGAGCAAAAGAGTGGTCCAATTAGTCAAAGCCAAGCTTTCAGATATTCCTCAGATGCAAGAGATGGTGGCATCAGATGTAAAAGATGGTATTATTTTAGAGAGAAATGCTGATGAGGTTGCTACCAATATACGTTCATATATTTTAGCCAAAATTGATAATAAGTTGGTGGGTTACGGCGCTTTACATATACACTCTTCTCGTTTGGCAGAGATTCGTTCATTAATTGTTCTAGATGGTTATAGAGGTCAAAATATTGGTCGAAAGATAGTAGAATTTACACTTAATGAAGCAAAAGAGTTACAGGTTTTAGAAGAGGTATTGGTTTTAACCTATCTACCTCAATTTTTTATGAAATTAAATTTCACAGAAATTGCAAAAGAGAGTATACCAGAGCATAAAATTTGGGCAGATTGTATTAAGTGCATACATTTTCCTGTCTGTAATGAAATCTCTTTGGTTTATAAATTAGGATAGATATGCATAGAGTTCAACACTTAGACAACCATGGATTAACAATAATACAGAAGATAATTTTAGTTTTTTTTGTTGTTTTTTATCCATTTTTAGTCTCCATATATACGATGTTGCCACCTTTAATTGGTTTGGCTGGTTATATTATAATCTCTAATTTTGAAAAGAACTCACTCTATGCATGGAGTGGGTTTTTCTATTTAATTAATCTAGAGTTAAACTCCTCTTTACCTCTTTTTTTATCATTTTTTCTGATTATTTTGGTTTATGCTTTAATCTATTCTGATTTAAAACTTCTTATTCGTTGTCGTATCTGTCTTCTTTTTGTTTTGATGGTGATTATTGACTTCTCTTACTATGCAGGACTCTTTTTATATGATATGATTTTTGATACCTCCAGTGTGGTAGGAGATATGTTGTTGGTCTATTATATTGTTGTTGATATATTGATAGGAGTGTTTCTATGAGATTTGGAATTATATTTGTTATCTTTGCACTTTTTTGGATTATGCTTATCTCTAAAATTTATCAAATTAGTATTAAAACAAATTTCTATTATGAGCATTTAGCTCAGATGAATATTGAACGAAAATATTTTATTAAACCTGTTCGTGGTGAGATTTTAGATAAAAATGGAAAGCTTTTGGCTGTTAATGATATTGGATTTTCTATTAAATTGGCACCAAACATGTCCAAGTATAGATATGAAAAGTTACAAACAACCATAGATTATATTACCCAAACTTTTCCTGACATTAATAAAACAAAAGTAGAAAAGGTTCTAAAAGGAACAAAGAAAGCCTTTGGAAAAAGGCTTCCTCGTATTGTTAAACGTTTTCCAGATATTAATCAGACAAAACTTTTAAGTCGATACCTTAAACCAAATTTAAATAAAATTTTAAACACCATTACACATGAGTTTCCATCTTTAGATAAAAATAAACTACTTCTAAAATATATTAGTAAAAACTCCCCCTATAATCATAGATTTATTCCTATAGTCGATTTCATCGGTTATAATGAGATGATTGGTGCATATCCTAAATTGAGTATTAATAAGTTGCTTAAAATTGAATCGGAAACAAAACGAATGTATCCATCTGGTTCCTTAACAACGCATATTGTTGGTTATGTTGGACGTTCCAATAAAAAACAGAATGAGAGAGATAGAAATGAAAATGCGATTGAAGAGACAGATAAAAAAAAGAAAATTGGGGTAGTTGAGACCGTTGGTGTTATTGGTAAAACAGGTTTAGAGAGACAATATAATAAAGTTTTACAAGGGCAGTTGGGTTACCGTATGGTTAAAGTGAGTGCTAGAAATAAAGAGGTAGCAGAGATAAAGAAAAAAGCTCCTCTTGAAGACCAAAATTTAATTTTAAATATAGATTTGGGTTTACAGAAAAGAATTAACGAACTTTTTGTTGGTCAAGCTGGAGTTGCGATTGTGATGAATGTTAATGGAGATATTCTTGCAGGTGTCTCTTATCCCTCTTATGACCCCAATATTTTTGTTGGAGGAATCTCTGGAAAAGATTGGAAAGCATTGATTACTGACTTTAATCACCCTTTTACCAATAAAATTGTTTCTGGTGCTTACCCTCCTGGTTCAGGAATAAAGATGGGAATGGCTTTGGCTTTTGCTAATGCTGGAACATCTCTTGACCAGTCAGAGTATTGCAAGGGTTATATTACTATGGGTAAGAGTAAGCATAAATTTAGATGTTGGTCAAAATATGGGCATGGTCAGGTAGGACTAAGACAAGCGATTCGTGAGAGTTGTGATGTCTATTTCTATAATAAAAGTCTGCGTACTGGTATCAATGCTATGGCAAAAGGGTTACATAAACTGGGACTTGGAGAGAAGACAGGGGTTGACTTACCACGAGAGAGTAAAGGTATTATTCCAGATAAAGAGTGGAAAATGAAACGATTTAAACAACCTTGGTACAGAGGAGAGACAGTTATCTCTTCTATTGGACAGGGATATAATTTGACAACGCCTCTACAGATAGCACGATATACAGCTTTTTTGGCTACAGAGAAGTTGCCAACCCCTCATTTTGTACATAAGATTGTTGATAAGATTGTTGAACCTGAATATCGAACTTTTGAGGTAAATCATAAATATTTAAATACTATACGGTTGGGAATGTACGATGTCTGTAACCATCCACGGGGAACAGCACGACGAACCATGTCTCATCTACCTATTGTTGTTGCAGGAAAAACAGGAACATCTCAAGTAGTCTCTATTCCACAAGGAGAGAAGAAGAGAATGCTTGAGTCTCAACTTGATTACTATAGTCGTTCTCATGCGTGGTTAACCACTTATGCACCTTTTGACCATCCAAAATATGTGGTTACTGTACTGGTAGAACATGGAGGACATGGAGGAAGTACAGCTGGTCCTATTGCTGCTGAAATTTATAAATGGATGGCAAATGAAGGTTACTTTGGAGAGAAGTTTAAAGGGAAAATTCGACTAAAAAAGATTGAACCAAAGGAGAAAAAGAAGAGTCAGCATTAATTTTCACTGTTCTTTAGTTTAATAAAATTTTAACTATGATTTTAAAATTCTATTACAAAAGGGAAAGATTTGAAAAAATTGTTACTGTTAATTATCTTAATAACCTTCTCATCAGAGACAGTTATGGCAAAAGCGTACTCGACAAGGCATTTAGATAAAATTTATAAAAAAGTGGCTAGAAAGAGTAATATTAATAAACGTGCATTAAAAAGGGCATTCTCTTATTATAAAAAGAATCGAAAGAAGAAATCTCTTTCAACTAAATATCTTGCTATTGCTGATTATACAAAGACAGCCAGACAGAAACGTTTGTATATTATTAGTTTAAAAGATGGAAGAATTTATCGTCACAAGATTGCCCATGGAAAACGTTCGGGTAGTGTTGGTGGAAAAGTGAAACATTCAAGTAATCGAGCAGGAAGCTATATGACTCCTTATGGTTTTTTTAAGGTAGGTTCTTCTATTGGTAAAACAAAAAAGAAACACTATCGTTATCTCTCTGTGAAGGGTTTACAGAGGTCAAATCGTAAAGTAGGTTATCCCACAAGAAAAGGTGGACGAGATGTCATTGTTCACCCTGCGAACTATGTAAAGAGTGGTGGACGTAGTCACGGCTGTTTTGCCATTCAACGGCGTGACATGTGGGCAGTATTTAAGCGTTTAAAGAGCGCTTTGTTCTATAGTTATACAGGACGAGCATAAGGCGGTGCAGTAATAACTACTGCACGGCTCTATTTTAAATCAGCTACACATCGAACATAACGGTTATATCTCTGAGAAGCATTAGAGGTAGAACCATCTTTAAAGTTGACACCCCAATACTCATTGGAACTTCGGGCATAAGGAGTAGTTGACCAGTAGAGTCGGTCTCTATTTACATGTTCAAACTCTTTTAATGTGGCAGGTTTATACCGTTTATAATCAACAATAGTTAAGAGTTCATTGAGTGTAGGCATACGCCATTTAAATGTTCCAAACTTAAGGTTATTACAGTATTTAATTGCTTCAATATGGTTGATTCTCTCCTTTTCTACATGTTTGTTGTCCTCCCATATCAGCTTGTATTTACTATCCTTAATTAATCTAACTTCACTACTCATAAGTGTGAGTGATGTAATAATGAGTAGAAAAATATTTTTTTTCATTTGAATCTCCTCTAATTTTATTAAATTAATTATACCTTTTATACGATAAAAAAGTGAATTTAGATACAATCTATTTTTTTAAAAAAGGAGAAGTGTGAAAGTAATTATAGATTTAATCGAAGATATTAGAGAGAGTATTCATAATGAAGAGGATTATACGATTACAGGAATGTTATTAAAAGAGAATCCTAATAATTCAAAAGATTTAATCTACGCAGGAGAAGCACCTGTTGGTTCATTTTATATAGATAAACTTTCAAAAGAGCTTATTTTAACAATAGATAAAGATGGGGTACCTTTGACCATTGGTGAGTTAATAAAACATCTGCTTATTTTAGATATGGATATGATGATGTATGAAGTGAAGTTGGCTGTTAGTGAGAATCATGAACCAAAACCTCTGGTAGGCTTTGGATTTAATGCAACGGATGCTAAATATGCTCTATTCATTATGGCGTAATGACCATTTTGATAGAATGCCAAAAAATAATAATTAAGGATTAAAATATGTCAGTAAAGTGTGCATTTTTATTCGCAGGTCAGGGTTCTCAGGCTGTGGGAATGGGAAAAGATTTTTTTGATAACTCAGAAGTTGCAAAAGAGATGGTTGCAGAGGCAACTAAACGAACAGGAATTGACTTTGAGAAGCTTCTATTTGAAGAGAATGATGATTTGGGTCAAACAGAGTTTACACAACCTGCTATTTTATTGGTAGCGACCATTGCACATAAACTTTTTACCGATGCTATGGATATTAAACCAACATTAACAATGGGACACTCATTGGGAGAGTTCTCTGCACTGGTTGCCAGTGGAGCATTAGATGCAATAGATGCTGTTGAACTCGTAAATCTTCGTGGTCAGTTAATGGCAGAGGCGTGTTCCAAACAAGAGGTAGGAATGATGGTCTCTTTGGGTTTAAAAGATGAAGTTGTCGAGCAGATTTGTCAAGAACAGCGTGATGCAGGTCTTCAAGTTTGGGCTGTTAATTATAATGCAGATGGTCAAATTGTAATTGCAGGAATCAAAAAAGATTTGGAAACTTTGGCTCCTATTTTAAAAGAGGCAAAAGCAAAAAGAGCAATTTTACTTGATATGTCTGTAGCCTCACACTGTCCACTTTTAGAGAGTGCTTCAGCTCCATTAGCAGAGAAACTCAATGAGATGATTCAGGATAGGTTTATAGCTCCAGTAATTTCGAATGTAACTGCAGAACCTTATAGCACTAAAGATGAGGCATTAGAGTTGCTACCAAAACAGTTGGTACTTCCTGTAAAATATAAACACTCTATGGCAAATATTGATGATGAGGTTGATTGCTATATTGAGTTTGGACAAGGTAATGTTTTAAAGGGGCTAAATAGAAAGGCAACAAAAAAACCACATTTTAATGTCAGTGATATGGCTTCATTAGAGGCAACAATTGAGGCGATTAAAGCTTTATAGTTTAAATACTGGTGTGTGGGCGTTGTATCGCCCACAAAAAATTATAAAATTATTTTTTATTTAATTCCTTTTTTGTTTTATTTAACTCATTATTGGTTTTTGCGTTATAAACAGCATTAGCCCTACTGTCTCTAACGTTATTATTGGTTGCAACAACAGTTCCAACACAGCCAACAAATATCATAGCTATTAGAGCTATTGATATAAATATTTTAATCATACTTTATCCCTTTTTTAGTAAATTTTTTTCCTAAGACAAATTATTATATTTGTTATTTTCTTAAAAAATGTCAGATAATATTTTTTTTAATTTAATAAGAGTAATTTTCTCTTTTTATTCACATATTCTTTGGTTTTCCTTAATAAAGTGCTTTTAAGTGTCACAATCCTAAGAATATAGGATAAGCTTATTAATGATGTTTTGCTATAATTTCACAAAAATAGTTAGGATAGATATGAGTAAGATTGCCATTATGGGTGCAATGCCCGAAGAGATTGAACCACTATTAAAATCAATTGAGAATATTAATAGAGTGGAGTATGCCAATAACAGTTATTATGAGGGTATCTACAAAGGAAAAGAGGTTGTGATTGCTTATTCTAAAATAGGTAAAGTGTTTTCAGCATTGACAGCATCAACACTATTAGAGAAATTTGGCTGTTCAACACTGCTTTTTTCAGGTGTAGCAGGTGCAATTAATCCTGAACTGCATATTGGTGATTTAATTATTGCTAACAGACTCTGTCAGCATGATTTAGATATTTCAATTTTTGGACATCCTTATGGATATGTTCCTGAAGGTGCAGTATTTATAGAGAGTGATAAAGGTTTACGGGAGATTGCTAAAAGTGTTGCTCAAAAGAGCAGTTTAAAAGTTATTGAAGGGACAATTGCAACAGGTGACCAGTTTGTTGCATCAAATGAACGAAAAGATTTTATCTCTACCAATTTTGAAGCTGATGCTTTAGAGATGGAGGGAGCAAGTGTTGCTGTGGTTTGTGATGCACTAAATGTACCTTTTTTTATCTTAAGAGCCATTTCTGATACAGCAAATGATGATGCAGGTGTTGATTTCGATGAGTTTATGGTGGGGTCGGCTAAAATTTCGGCAAACTTTATTTTGGATATGGTAGAGAACATTGAATAGTAGAGTCCATGAACCCCAATTGAATATTAGTAAAAAGCTCTTACGGGTTGCAGGTAAAACCAATGCAACATTTAAGCTGATTGGCGAAGGGGATAAAGTGCTGGTTGGTTTAAGTGGAGGCAAGGACTCTTTGGCTTTGATTCATATCTTAAAACATATTCAACGTCATGCACCTTTTAAGTTTGAGTTTGAAGCTTGTACTATTAATTATGGAATGCCAAATGAGAAGTATGATTATCTGGTAGAGCACTGTAAAAAATATAATATAAAACATACGGTTTATGAGACCAATATTTATGAAATTTCCAATGATACTATTCGTGAAAACTCCTCTTTTTGTTCCTATTTTTCAAGAATGAGAAGAGGTGCTTTATACACTTTTGCAGAGGAAAATGGATTTAATAAAGTAGCTCTTGGACATCATTTTGACGATACTGTTGAGAGCTTCTTTATGAATATGTTCTATAACGGTTCTATGAGAGCTATGGCCCCTATCTATAAAACAGGACGTGGATTTCATCTAATTCGACCATTAATTGAGGCACGTGAAAAGCAATTACGGGCTTTTGCAAACGATAATAATTTACAACCAATTGGGGATGAAGCGTGTCCAGCAATGTTAAAAGATGTAAAGATGCCTCATGCCAGAGCAAATATGAAAATATGGTTAGAGGATTTAGAGAAGGACAACGCTAAGGTCTTTAAGATGATACGGGCATCATTTAAACATATTCATGATGATACATTTTTGGACCCAGAGCGTTGGGATAGAGATGATATTAAATAGACTTAAGCACTATGTTGCATAAATTTTTTTTCAACTAAAAAAGGTTGAATATCGATAGATTGTTCAGAAAACTTTTGGATAAAGGTATCGAGTTCTCCTTTTGCCCCAATCCAATTAGGAAGATGTTTATCTGCATAAGATTTTTCTCTTTGGGTAAATCCTTGATAAGATTTTACTGCAGTTCTAAGTTTCTCTATAAAAATTATTTTCTCTTCACGACTCATAAATTTTTCCTTATTGATGTAGATTATGGTTATACAGCTTTTGTACCTTTGAAATATAGCAAATATAAACTTAAACTTAAGTTACATTTTTATAATTTTAAGTTATGTAAAAACAAAGTTTAATAATTTAAAGTAGCGTTAGATTTATCCTTTGATATAATGTTGAAAACAGTTATAAAAAGGATATTGATGTCAAATCAAGAAGAACCAAAATTAAAAAAAATAGTCTCGGCAGCAGATGGTCTTAGCCTAGGTATATCAATGGTTGTGGCTATACTTTTGGGTGTAGGATTGGGACTTTTAATGAAGAACTTATTTGAGATTCCATGGTTGCTTTGGTTGGGTGTATTTTGGGGTGTTTCTGCTGCAATATTAAATGTCTATAAAGCGTATGAAAAACAGAAAAAGTCACTCGATGAGTTGGCAAATGACCCTAGATACAGATATAAAAAGTATGACGATTCAGATGAGGATGATAAATATTAATGAGAAATGCGATTGTTGTTCTAATTATTGTTGATGCGATTATTGTTGTTCTTAGTTATCTATTTGGAGAGATGCGTTGGCTTATTAATACACAAATGGCATTTATTCCATCTTCGTTAGTGATGTTGGGGTCAATGTTGAGTTATAAATCAATGGTTCAAGGTCGTTTGAATGCAGGTGCTATTCCTGATGATGAACGGGATACCTTAGATAAATTGGAAGACCCGTATGATTTGTATGATGAGTCCTCCTCAAAAGAGTCTTTTGAAGATAAAGAGAAGAGTTTGGTAGATGTGGTTAAAGAGGAGCGTGCTAATCTTAAAAAGAGCAGACGTTCAGTTTGGCAGACGACAAAAGATGCCAAAGCTTCATTCTCTTTTTATCGATTAGGGGCGTATCTATTGTTAATTGTTGGATTCTTTTATTTAAATAACAATAATCTTTTAGATATACCTATCTATCTGCTCTCTTTATCACTTCCTATGGTGGTAATTGTAACGATTCTTATCCGTAAAAGCTAGTTTCTGATAAAATACAAACTTCATTAAAATAAGTTAAGGAAGTTTTTATTAAAAAAGACATAGAAACATTTAAGTCCGATTTTATGGCAAATATGAGCCATGAGATTCGGATTCAGATGAATGGAATTATTGGTTTTACTCAACTTTTAATGCAGACAGAACTCTCTATGGAGCAGAAGCAGTTTCTTGACTTACTTAATCACTCCTCTATGACACTTCATAAAATAGTAGACGATATTTTAGACTTTTCAAAAATAGAACAGGGAAAATTGGAACTTAACTTTACCGAGGTTAATATCTTTATCGACTTCTATCGTGCAATCTCTATTTTTAAAGCAAAAGTATTAGAGAAACATCTCTTGTATCGTGTCTTTATTGACCCAAATATATCTGAATCTCTTTTGATGGATGAGTTAAGGGTAACTCAAGTGTTGACCAATTTAATCAATAATGCAATTAAGTTTACACCCAATGGAGGAGAGGTTTATGTTGAGATAGAGCGTTTAAAAGTAGAGAAGGATAGAGAGCTTATCTCATTCTCCGTGACGGACACAGGTATTGGTATTGAAGAGGATAAATTGAAAACAATATTTCATACATTTACTCAAGCCAATAGTAGTGTGAGTCAATCTTTTGGTGGGACAGGTTTGGGATTAAGTATCTCTGCTTCTCTTTGTCAACTGATGGAGAGTCAATTAATGGTTACAAGTAAAATTGGAAAAGGGAGTAGCTTCTCTTTTGAACTCTGGTTAAAGCGTTCGATAAAAGAGAGTTATAAACTCTCTTATAAAACTTTAGAGAGTCCTATTTATGTTATAAAAGAGGAGAGTAATCGAAATTATGACTATTTAATTTATCATCTAAATGCTTTTTCTATCAATTTTAAGTTGATTTCAGCAGAGAAGATTACACATATTGGTGCAGGAGAGCATATTATTATTCTTTTTGATTATATGAGTTTCTTCGCATTAGAGTTAGAAGGGAGTAGTGTAATTCTTATTGATGATAGTAAAGAGGCATTCTCTTTAGTAAAAAGACGCAAGAATCTTTATCATATAGAGGCTTTTATTGAATTTCCCTCTGAAATTTATATGGCAATTTATGAGTTAAAAGGGAGAAGGGATAGAGATGTTCAGGAACGAAAAAAATTTTCTCTATCGGTTTTAGTTGCTGAAGATTATAGAGTAAATAGAATTGTAATTGATGAGATGCTGAAGGTACATGGCATTGAAGCTGATTTTGCACAAGATGGATATGAAGTTTTATCAAAAGTTGCAGAAAAACGATATGATTTAATTTTTATGGACATTAATATGCCAAATTTAAATGGTCTTGATACAACAAAAGAGCTACATGAATTGGGTATATGTACACCAATTATTGCGATGACAGCAAATGCACTCCATGGAGATAGAGAACGCTTTTTGGAGGTAGGAATGAGTGATTATCTCTCAAAACCAATAGAATTGAGCAGTTTTTATGAATTACTTCTAAAATATAACAGAACCTTGATTGACATAGACTAAGATATTTTGATATACTTCCTCTAATATTAATTTAATTTATTGAGGTATAGTAATGGCAAAAAGTTTATATGAGACTTTAGGTGTAAATGAGAATGCAAGTGCAGATGAGATAAAAAAAGCGTATCGTAAGTTAGCAAGAAAGTATCATCCTGATGTTAATAAAGATGAATCGGCTATAGAGAAATTTAAAGAGATTAACGCAGCGTACGAAGTACTTTCGGATAAGAAGAAAAAAGATGAGTACGATATGTATGGTGACCAGATATTTGGTGGTCAGAATTTCCATGATTTTGCAAAAAATCAAGGAAGTAATGTAGATTTAGATGATTTATTAAGAAGTATCTTTGGTGGAGGTGGTGGTTCATCTTCTGGATTTGGTGGTGGTTTTGGAGGAGGGGGAAACCCGTCAAGTGATTTAGACCAACGTATTAACATCACTATTCCATTTTATGTAGCTGTTAAAGGTGGAAAACATAATGTCTCTTTGAATAGTGAGAGTTTTGATATTAAAATTCCAGCAGGTATTAAAAGTGGAGAGACTCTTCGTGTTCGAGGTAAAGGAAGTACAGGAAGAATGGGACAACGAGGAGATTTACTTATTAAAGTAGATGTTTCAGAATCTCCAGTTTTTGAACGTAAAGATAATGACCTTTATATGGATATGGATGTTCCTCTAAAAACAGCTCTTTTTGGTGGAAAAGTGACAGTAACTTCATTAATTAATGATGATATTACTCTTAAAGTACCAAAGAATACTAAAAATGGTCAAAAATTTAGAGTTCGTGGAGCAGGTGTTGTGGATAGAAAGACTTCACTTAAAGGAAATCTCTATTTAACTGCCAATATTGTATTGCCAAATGTTGATGAGTTGGATGAAGAGTTTAAAGAGATATTAAAAGAGAAGCTTCCTGATGCATAGTTATGATGAACCTGTCTATCTAATTTCGGTTGTTGCTTCTATTTTAGATATTCATCCTCAGACATTACGACAGTATGAAAAAGAGGGATTAATTGAACCCTCTCGTACACAAGGTCGCATGCGTCTTTACTCTCAACGTGATATAGATAAGATTAAATTTGTATTACAGTTAACAAGAAAGATGGGTATCAATTTGGCTGGTGTTGATGTTATTTTAAAGTTGAAAACACAGATGGATTCTATGAGTTCTGAGATTAAAGAGCTAAGAGAGGAACTCTCTAAAGTAAATCGTAATGGTTCTGTTCCTACTCATAAAGCTGTAGTTACAACAACCAATTATGATATAATTATTTTTGAAGAGTAAGATAGTCAGATTTTATCTGATTTGATAGTATCCATCAGGACTGTAGAGAAAAAAAGCATCGGTAGGAGCAAGATGAGGTAGATATTGAATTGGTTTTCCATTTTTACTAATGGTCTCGACCTCTTTACTCTTTTGATTCTCTTCCTCTTCTTTCTCTACTCTATCGGTCATTACAGAGGTATCTTCAATAGTACTTACAATATGTTTGACCCATTTAAGTTTTTGTGCATCTTGTGCAAATTCTGACCAATCTCCTTTAGAAGAGTGTTGATACATCTCTTTTTGAAACTCTTCCAAGCTTATTCCCATTTTTTTTGCAATAGGTTCACCCAGATAGTTCCACCACTTTTCTAAGTTTCTATAGTTCTCTTTCTGTTCAGTTAGATTACTACTTCCTTGTTGAAACATGCTTGGTTGATGGTGCAACATGGTTGCATGAGAGTAAGCAAAAGATTTATCAGCCATGGTAACAATAATGGCTGCCATAGAGGCTGCAAAAGATTCCAATACAACATAAACAGGGGCTTTACTACTCTCCATTGCTTTAATAATAAGGTATCCAGCCATTACAGAACCACCTGGTGAGCTGTTGATAACTAAAAATATAGGTTTGGTATGGTCTTTGTTGTTATAATAGTTTATTTTACTGGTTATCTCATTTGCCATCTCAGCTGTTATGAGACCATTAAGTGCAATTCGTCTATCAGAGATAATTAATTTATTATCTTGGGTCAAAGGGTTATCAAGATAGATGGGATTACTATCAACATAGTGGCTTCGCTCCTCTTTCATTTTTAATAGAGTTAGCTCACTTTCAAGTTTTTCTGTTTTTGATTCCCATAGTACCTTTTTGGCACTCATCTCATGGGTAACTTTATCTGCTTTTATCTCAGCGAGTTGTGCATCATTTTTTAACTCTTCTAATCTATTTTGATATTTGATTTTTTCATTATACTTTTGAATTTTTTGGGTTAACTCTTTGCGTTCAAATTGGGCTTCAAGAATTTTATTTTCCCATTTTAGGGATTCAAGGAGCATACTGGTATTTTTATCATTCATTGTTGCAATGTTTGCATGGGCTTGAATCTGTCCAATCAGAAGAATTGTGAGTAGTTTGGTCTTATATTTCATATTATATCCATTTTATATTCTATTTTGTTTTTTTATATTATATTGAAAATTGATTTAAAAACATTTGATTTTTTATTTTATGTAATTTTAATAAGAAAAGTTTAAGTGAAGATGAATTTACCCCTACTTATAGAGAAGTAGGGGGAAGAAAATTAAAATAGAAGTGGTTTAGTCGTCAATTTCTCCAGCTGCACCATACTCTATCATTTTAACCATAGCAGATTTAACATTTTCTGCATGTTTAAGAAGTTCAGGAGGAAGTGTGTGTCCACCAGAAATCATCATATCTAAAGCCATTGTATAGAGCCATACATCACCATTTTTATCTTCAACAATACCAACTCTACATGGCATAAATCCAACAAATTCTCCAGAGTGCTCTAAGAAAATATCAGCAATGGTTGGAGAACAGTATGAACGAATGTGTGTATATACTTTTTCACCATCTTTATTTAAAAGTTTACGAGGCATAGTTTTTTCATCAACTTTTGCAAGTCCATAGCTCTCTCCTACCTCATCCATAACTTCAATAGCATTCTCAATTGCTTCTTTCTTACTTGTTCCCTCTTCGATAACAAGTTTTCTTTTGATAATCATCCCTTTTGCTGGGTCACCTGTTGTCAATACATCGTCTGCCATCTTCATATAAAGACCCAATGCTTTTGAATCCATTTTACTAAGGCTTGAACCATAGTTAATTCCAATAAGAAGACCAGCAATCACGACAACTGCACCAATAAGGGTAAGAATACCTTTAATAAATTTCATTTTATTCCTTTGAATATTTAAATTTTATTGATTATAGATAAAATAGAATGAAATTAAGATTAATTATATTTATAAATGAATTTCCGAGAGTTTAGACTTTACAATATGATACGTGTTAAAGAAGAATACAGAGAGTACATGCTATAACTTTTATTAAAAAAATAAATTTATTTATAGGAATAAAAAATGTTTAAACCACTTAATGTATTTGGTCAACCCCTTAAAACGTGCAGT
>Ga0256843_1001073_pt1 | contig 22193 bp, 11 predicted proteins | sample AlvinellametaG_FD_191572 | JGI IMG/M metagenome (GOLD analysis project Ga0256843, IMG submission 191572) | Pompeii worm associated microbial communities from hydrothermal vent at the East Pacific Rise, Pacific Ocean - Alvinella | ecosystem: Host-associated > Annelida > Integument > Unclassified ... | reverse complement strand
CCAAGTAGCGTCTGTAAGGGTCTTTGATATATTGGGGTAAATTTGCAAAAAAGGCAAATTTCGGGCTGTGGGTCGGCAATTGGGTGACAAATTTTATCTTGATATATTTACCTTTATAAGCCGGCGGGGGATTCTGTTGAATATAAGGTAACATCACTTCGTTGAGTTTGCTGGTTTTAATTTTGCGTTTCCGGTTTTCAAAAACCCGCATACCTTCTTCAATGGCTTTGAAGATACGTTGTTTGTTTTTGGCGGAAATAAACAAAATGGGGACATCGTTAAAAGGAGCAATTTCATTTTTGATATGTTCCGTAAAGGATTTTGCCGTATGCGTATCCTTGTCGATTAAATCCCATTTGTTAACCAATACGACAATTCCTTTGTTATTTTTACGAGCCAAATCAAAGATTTTTTGGTCTTGGCTTTCAAAACCGCGGGTAGCATCTACTACGAGGAATACCACATCCGAATGTTCAATGGCACGTATGGCACGCATCACCGAGTAGAATTCGATATCTTCTTTCACCCGGTTTTTACGGCGAATACCGGCGGTGTCTATTAAGTCGAATTCTTGATTGAATTTGTTGTAGCGTGTAGCTACGGTGTCGCGTGTGGTGCCGGCAATGTCCGTTACGATGTTTCTTTCTTCACCGAGTAAGGCGTTGATCAAGGTAGATTTTCCGGCATTCGGACGTCCTACAACGGTAAATTTGGGAATTTCGCTTTCTTCGTCTTCCGTTTGCACTTCTTCGGGGAGAACAGCTACCAAATCGTCGAGCAATTCTCCGGTTCCGCTTCCGTTGATGGCAGAAACCGGGTAGATTTCACCCAACCCCAAGTTGTAAAATTCCAAGGCATCATTTTGTCGTTTGGTATTATCTACTTTATTGACAACTAGAAAAACCGGTTTTTGGGTTTTGCGAAGCAAGTTGGCGACATCTTTATCCAATCCGGTGATGCCGGTTTCCACATCTACCATGAACAAAATGGCATCGGCTTCGTCAATGGCGAGTTCCACTTGTTTGCGGATTTCATCTTCAAAAATATCATCGCTTCCTTTTACATAACCACCGGTGTCGATAACGGTAAATTCCTTGCCGTTCCATTCACTGTTGCCGTAATGCCGGTCACGGGTTACGCCACTTTCGTCATCGACAATGGCTTGGCGTTGACCGGTCAAACGATTAAATAATTGCGACTTGCCTACATTAGGTCTTCCTACAATAGCAACGATATTTGACATACGGATAATTTTTTTGCAAAGTTAATAAAAAAGCGGTTGCAAATCTGCAACCGCTTTTTTGTTCAAAGAAATTATTTCTGGTGTTTCTTTTTGAAATTATCAACACCTTGGCGGAGCCATTGGTAATATTCATCCACATCGGGGGTGTAGCCAACGGGCTCGTTCATCCGGTTTTCATCGTGGTCAATGATGACGTACAGGGGTTGCGAATTGTTTTTATATACAAAAGTTTCCAATTCGCTCCATTTTTGTCCTACGGTAGTTACTTTGTCTCCTGAAAATTTGGAAACATACTGTTTGTCTTTCGGTAATTTGGTACGTTCATCCACAAAGAGTGATACCAATACGACATCATTGTTCAAGATGGGTAAGATTTTATCTTTACTCCATACGTTTTCTTCCATTAGACGACAGTTTTGACAAGCGCGTCCCGTAAAGTCAATCATCAAGGGTTTACCTACTTGTTTGGCATAAGCCATGGCTATGTCATAGTCTTCAAAGGTCACGATGTTGTTAGGGCCGTATTCGGCACCTTCGGGTAGCGTATTGAGCGTTTTTATGCCGGCATGCCCACCACCGGTTTGGGTGTAACCTACCCCGAATTTAGATTCGGCATACTTCATCGGTGGCGGAAATCCACTGATGATATTCAAGGGAGCTCCCCAAAGTCCGGGTAACATATATAAGGCAAAACTTAAAGTAAATAGTCCGAATAAGAAGCGAAAAACACTTAAATTATGCACCGGCGCATCGTGGGGTAATTGTATTTTTCCGAACAGATACATGGCCATAGTCAAAGTGATGGCAATCCAAATAGCGATAAACGTTTCGCGGTGTAGGAAATGCCATTGGTTTACCAAATCGGCATTGGATAAGAATTTGAAAGCAAAAGCTAATTCGATAAATCCGAAAATCACTTTAACACTGTTGAGCCAAGCCCCTGATTGAGGCAGTGCTTTTAATAGAACAGGGAAGAAAGCCAGCAAGCCAAACGGAATGGCAATTCCCAAACCAAAGCCCAACATGGCATAGGTAAAAGTCATGGCGCCTTCGGCACTTCCGGCGGCGCTTCCCAAGATAAAACCAAGGGCAGGACCGGTACAAGAGAAGGAAACAATTACCAAGGTAAGTGCCATAAAAAATCCGGCTAGTAAACCGCCTTTAGAAGATTGTTTATCGGCTGAGCTCACCCATGAATTGGGAATTAAACGAACCGGATCGAGTTTTTCTACACCAAACAAATTTAAGGCAAATAAGATGAAAATGGCAAAGAAAAATAAGTTGACCCAAGTATTGGTCGCCATGGCGTTAAACATGGTGCTGTCTACTTTTTCCAACAAATGGAAAGGTAAACTAAAGGCAACGTAAATCAGTACGATGGATAAGGCATATACTAACGCATTACGTTTGCCTTCACCCGATTTTTCGGATTGTTTGGTAAAAAAACTGATAGTGAGCGGAATCATAGGAAATACACAAGGTGTTAATAATACCAATAATCCGGCAATAAATGCTGTCCAAAATACACTCCAATTGGTTTTTTGAGCAGGTTCATTAGCAGGAGTTCCGGTGGTAGATTCTTGAATGTTTGCTTCTTCTTTTTCTTCTTTGGTAAGCGGAATATTTGTATATTTTCCTCCTTCGCTGATATCGTTGTTGTCAGTGGATTCTTGTGTTCCTGTAGTATCGTTTTCAGTAGGTTTGTTATTGGTGTTTTCTGTTTTTTCAGTAGAACCTGCAGATTTGTCTACAGGTTTGTCGGTACTTGTAGGGGGAGTTTTTGTTTTTGTGATACTGCCGGCTTTTACCGTATTTTTGGGATTAGAGTTTCCGGTTTTTGGGTTGTCTTTGGGATTGTTTTTTTTCGGTTGTGTTTTGTTTTTTGCTTTGGTTAGGTCAAACGATAAATTTTCTTTTACTTGAATACAAGATTCTTTACAGGTTTGGCCGTACAGCGTAACTTCAATTTTTTTTAGGTTTTTATCCAATACTTTAACCGGTTGTATCAGCTTGGCATGCTTGGAAAAAAAAGTTTCGGTTACCTTAAAAGTTTTGTTGTATTCTTGGTGGGTACCTATTTCTTTGGCTTTACCGATAACTTCATATTTGCCATCCTTGTTTTTCCATTCAAATTCAATGGGTAAGGAGCCCATCGGATCATTGAATTGTGAATATAGATGCCAGCCTTCGTCAATGTCGGCTTCTATGATGAGATTATAGGTATCCGTACCGGTTTTTTCAACCGAGGTATGCCAATGTAACGGGTTGACAATTTGTTGATTACCGAATTGAGCCATTGAAAAATAAGGGATCCATAAAAGTAAAAACAATAGTTTTCTCATGTGTTTATGTTTTTTGTTGAGTTGATTTTATATTCTTTTCCTACTACAAAATTTTATTTCAGCGAAGTTACAAACTTCGCTTAGTTATGGTTCTATATTTATAATTTTTTTATATGTAAAACCTTTTCGGTTTGGTTTGTAATTTTAAAACGATTGTCCGGACGTTTTCCTGCTATCCAAAGAATGTTGTTATTGGCATCGCAAATTAACCAAATTTTTTCTTTTTCCGAAAGACTCGTTTTTTCGTCTTTGAAATAATTGCTTAATTTCTTTTTTCCTTTCATTCCCAGTGGGTAAAAATAATCACCTGCTTGCCATTTTCTTATAGTAAGTGGGAATTTGACCGTATCGTAATCTAAATAAACTTCTTGCTTTGAAGCTTTTTTATAGGCATGAGTTATTTCATTTATAGCCAATTTGTTGATAGATAAACGGATAGGTTCTTCTACAAGGCTTTGACTTTTTGTAATTAAGTAGCTCTGTGTTTTTTCCGGCAATTCAATTTTTTCCAAGATAAGCCGGTCATTGTTTTTGGATAGCCGGTAATTTTCACTGATGAGATATTTTCCATTTTGTGCTTTCTCAATCAGTTGTTTAATTCCTTTCCAATCTGAAAATTTATAAGGATACAGCCAATAATGTAAGAATAAATCTCGGTGTTTTAAACGATTTAAATCACCTAAATCAATTATTTCGGTATTATTTTTATGATTAATAATTTTCTGGGCAGTCTGTTTGAACCAATCCTCAACCATATCTTCGTTTTGTTGCAATAAGTTAAGTGTTTTTTGCATGACAGTTTCAAAATCAGGCTTGAGTTTTTTTAGTTCAGGTATAATTTGATGCCGGATATAGTTGCGTTGATATTTATCGGAAAGATTACTACTGTCTTCTCGCCATTGTAGATTGTTTTCATGGGCAAAATTCAAAATCTCATCTCGTGTAACAGCTTGCATCGGACGGATAATTTTATCGGTGTTTCGAATGCCGGTTAAGCCTTTAAGTCCACTTCCACGAAGTAAGTTGATAAAGAAAGTTTCGATACTGTCGTTCAAATGATGGGCGGTTACCAGATAATCAAATTTATGTTGCGCTAGCAATTTTTCAAAGTATTCATACCGGGCATTACGAGCCGAGATTTGAATATTTTCATTAGTATCGGAAAGATCACATATTTGAACAAATAGGGGAATTTGATACTCACGGGCAAATTTTTCGACAAATTTTTGATCTTCATCGCTTTCATCTCCGCGAAGTTTGAAATTGCAATGGGACAAACTGAAATTTAATCCGGATTTAATAAATGAATAAGCCAAAACGATGCTGTCTATGCCACCGGAAATGGCCAATAAAAATTTTTTTTCACGGAGCTCGGTAATATTCTCTAAATTTTCGGTGATTTTCTTTAACATTTTTCAATAAAAATTTGGCTAAAAATACAAAAATTGTAAATTTGTGTCTCCAAATTTATCCTGTTTTTGTGATTTTTTTTTAAATCACAAAAAAGGTATAGTTTTTGATTTATGTTATTTTATTTTATAAATTTTATACTGTTAAATATCCATAAAAAACAATGATTATGAAAAAAATTTACTTTTTTTTAGCATTACTATTTTTTTCGACTGGTTTTTATGCACAAGTGGGAATCAATACCGATGGAAGTTCTCCTGAAACATCAGCTATGTTAGATATTAAATCTACGGAAAAAGGTTTATTGATTCCACGTATGTCCAAATCAGACAGAGAAACCATTAATACACCGGCTACAGGATTGATTGTTTATCAAACAAATGATGTACACGGTTTTTATTATTTCGATGGAAATGCTTGGATATTTTTGGTTCCGGATTATATGTCTGTAAAAGAAATTAATGATTTGAGAGATGGTAAAACGGATTCTAATGATTCTTCGGTTTTTTTGGGATTGCATGCGGGTGAAGGCGACGATGATTCGGATAATAGAAACACTGGAGTAGGCAATAGTTCTTTGAGAAATAATTCTTCTGGTTTAAGGAATGTTGCAGTGGGTAATTCTTCGCTTTCCGCAAACACTACAGGTTCTTACAATGTTGCGGTAGGTGTAAATGCTTTGAGCAACAACAATAGTGGTAATGACAATGTGGCTTTAGGAACTGAAGCTTTATTTTATAATGATGGTGCTTCAAATAATACGGCTGTTGGTCGAAATTCATTGAGAAAAAACACTTCCGGAGAAAAAAATACGGCTATAGGAAAAAATACTTTGTATAATAATGATGACGGTTCTGAAAATACTGCTATTGGGGCAGAAGCCATGAATCTTGGGACAAGTGGTTCTTTTAATACTGCAGTTGGAAAAGGAGCTTTGAGAAAAAATAATGCCAATTATAATTCGGCTTTAGGAAATAATGCTTTAATTGCAAATATAGACGGAGAAAAAAATACGGCAGTTGGAGCATATTCCCTATATAAAAATGATGATGGTGATCAAAATACCGCTGTGGGAGTAAATGCTTTACATGATAATACTTCCGGTTCAAAAAACACAGCTATAGGATCGAAAAGCTTATATCATAATACTTCGGGATTAGCTAATACTGCGGTTGGATTTTCCGCTTTTTTTAACAATACAACCGGTAATTATTCAACAGCTATGGGTTATAAAGCATTGGCTTTCAATACTGACGGAAGTTCAAATTCTGCTTTTGGTGCATCAGCTTTATTGCGAAACACATCAGGTAATGACAATACTGCTGTAGGATATCTTTCAATGTTTGCCAATAAAGAGGGGTCTTTTAATACGGCAGTGGGATATGCTTCCTTAAGCAATAATACTTCAGGTGAATATAATACGGCAATGGGTTTAAATGCATTATCAGCCAATACTACCGGTATAAAAAATACTGCAGTGGGTAATTCTTCTTTATTGTCCAATACAACAGGTGAATATAATACGGCTGTTGGTTATCGTGCTTTTGAAAATGGTGATGATTTTATCAACTCAACTGCGATTGGATATTATGCAGAGATTACTGCAGATAATCAAGTGAGAATTGGAAATGCTAGTGTCACCAGTATAGGTGGTTATGCCGCTTGGTCTGATTTGTCAGATGGACGTTATAAAACGGCTGTTACCGAAAATGTGCCCGGTATGGAATTGGTCAATAAACTTCGTCCGGTTACGTATCATTATAATATCAGTGCTTTGAACAAGACTTTAAACATAGATACGGACAAAGAAGATCAAAAAGCCGTGTCAGCCAAAGAAGCAGAACTTCAAATCGGTTTTATCGCCCAAGAAGTGGAACAAGCAGCCCAAAGTCTTAATTTTGATTTTCACGCTGTGGACAAACCCAAAAACAATAATGATTTATACGGTTTGCGCTATGCAGAATTTGTACCCGTATTGGTTAAAGCCCTACAAGAACAGGATCAAAAGATTGAAAAACAACAACAAGAAATTGATAATTTAAAAGCTCAAAATCAAATGATATTGGAAAAAATTAAAAAGTTAGAGGCTAAAAACTAACCGGGTATCAGCGAAGTTGCAAACTTCGCCGAGCAAATTAATAAATGAATGCGGAGTGCCATATGCACTCCGTATTTTTTGTTATCAAAATCTTGTTTATCTTTGTCGTATAATTCTATTGTTATGACTGAAAGCGAAAAAAGATTTATCGAATACTGGCAAAAGAAACGCGAACAAGGTGCGGTTAAATTTTCTTTGATAACCGGTGTCACTTACGGACTTTTTGTGCTGGTTTTCTCCAAAGTTTTTGCTTGGGATTGGACTTTTACCCAAAAAGATTTGAGCTACGGTATCATTTCCTTGCTGATTGGCATTATGGCCTTGGGCCCTTTTATGTGGTGGCATCGCGAGCGTAAGTATAAAAAAATAATAGAACAGTCCAAATCAGCCAAAAAGAACAAGAAAAAAAGAAAGAAATAACTGCAATTCGTAATTTATAACTTCATTGATTTGTAACCTATTAAAAACTAAATTAACTTTATTTACTGTTAGACAAGAAACATTTCTCTCGATAATGTATTATATTGATAATTAAATATATAAGCTAAAAATTATTCTGCATTTTTTAGAATATAAATGATTTTAATATTTTCATATCTGAGTTTTTTAATATTTGTTGTTTTATATGATTAAGAAAGAAAAGTTCAATAATTGTCATATCCAATAAGTTATTGTGCTATTTTTTACAAAAACAGATGAAGGATACCTCTTTCTTTTACAGATATTTAAGTGCTTTGTTGTTGGGTCAGATATATTATTTTTTTTAAAAAACTAAGCTTTTACAGTTTTTTTTAAATTAAAAATCTTAGGTTTGAAATTTAGCTGAATACATGTCAATAAATGGGAACAGCTAATTACAAGATTAACAGAATTTATTAATAAAAAACCAAGCCTATGAAAAAAATTATGATTGTTTTTTTGCTCTTTTCTTCATTTATGATTTTTTCTCAAAAACAAGACGATAACTTAGATATTGGAGTGGATTTGATGAGTAGATATATTTTTCGGGGAACAGATGTGGGAGGAGCTTCGCCAAGTATACAACCGTATTTAACCTATACGTATAACAAATTAACAATAGGTCTTTGGGGAGCCTACTCTACCAACATAACGGCTACTCAAGAAACAGATTTTTATGTCTCTTATGAATTTAATGATCATTTTAATGTACTCCTAACTGATTATTTCTTCCCATCAGATAATTCAGACTATAAATATTTTAATTACGATAAATCAACTACCGGACATTTGTTAGAAGCGACATTAAATTATTCTGGAACAAAAAAAATACCGGTTAGCCTCTTGTTAGCTACGAATTTTTATGGTTCTGATGCTGTTAGATTAAATCCAGACGGAACCAGAAAAGACATCCAATATTCTACATATGCAGAAATAGGATATGCTTTCAAGAAATTTGATACTTTTATAGGTTTTAATTTAACCGACCCGGATGAATCTTTGGGTGAAACCGGATTTTATGGAGATGGATTAGGTGTGGTTAATTTAGGCTTAAAAGTCCATAAAAAAATCAAAATAACCGATAAGTATGATCTGCCAATTAATTTTTCATTGATAACGAATCCACAAGCGGAAAAGATATTTTTTGTTTTTGGGATTTCATTATAATCAACTACATATTAACAATATAAAATAATTAAATTATGTTTGACACAGGAACAACGACATTCATGATACTATCAACCAGTCTCGTGATGTTAATGACACCGGGCCTTGCATTTTTCTATGGAGGTTTAGCCGGGAAAAGAAACATTTTAGGTATTATGATGCAATCATTTGTATCATTGGGAATCACTACAATTTTGTGGGTTATTGCCGGATATTCACTATGTTTTAGTGGAGGTGAAGGTGGTATAATTGGAAATTTGGATTGGGCATTTTTACACGGAATATCTTTTGATCAGGCTTACAGTGGAGCCGGTGGAAAATATCCCGAGTATATATTTATCGCTTATCAAATGATGTTTGCCATTATTACTCCGGCATTGATAACAGGTGCATTTGTTAATCGTGTAACCTTTAAAGCTTATCTTATTTTCTTGGTAGCTTGGCAATTGTTTGTTTATTACCCATTTGTACATATGGTTTGGGGAAATGGATTGTTGGCTCAATGGGGAGTACTCGATTTTGCCGGAGGAATTGTAGTGCATGCTACTGCAGGTTTTGCAGCATTAGCATCTGTCTTTTATGTAGGAAAACGCCGGGATACTTCGTCGCCACCAAATAGTATTCCTTTGGTAGCTATTGGAACCGGTTTATTGTGGTTCGGTTGGTATGGTTTTAATGCTGGAAGCGAATTGAAAGTAGATTCGATTACTACTTTGGCTTTTCTTAATACGGATGTAGCTGCCTCATTTGCTGCCATTACTTGGCTCTTGATCGAATGGAAACGCGAAGGTAAACCTAAATATATTGGATTACTCACCGGTGCAGTGGCCGGTTTGGCTACCATAACTCCTGCTGCGGGTTTTGTACCTTTATGGGCGGCTATGCTTATAGGAATTGCTGCCGGTATGTTTACTTATCTGTCTGTGCAACTCAAAAATCGTTGGGGCTGGGATGATGCCCTTGATGTATGGGGAGTACACGGAATGGGCGGTTTGTTAGGAACTATCTTATTGGGAGTTTTTGCTTCAAAAGCCATAAATGGTCAAGCCGGATTAATTGAAGGTAATGCCGGGTTTTTTATGAAAGAAACGATTGCCGTTTTGGGTGCTGCTATTTATGCCTATATTTTTACTTATGGAATGTTGGTTATAATTAATTATATTACCAAAGTAAAAGTTACTGAAACCGAAGAAGAAGAGGGTATAGACGCTGCTATACATGGAGAAAAAGCCTATGATGAAGGTGTATTATAAGCCTTTTTATATTTATTGGTTTCAAATGGAGTTAAAACAATGCACTTAGTGCATTTCGCTTCCAACTTCTAATAATGTTTTCAAATTGTCAGAAGTTGTATTTCGGACTTCAAACCAATTTAACCACTGTCAAAGTAATGAATTTCATTCATACTTTCTATGCTACTTTCAGTCCATAGTAGTTTAGTATAAAGTTAGAACCCGAAAGTACAAGATATCGGACTTTCGGGTTCTAATTTATTAACTACTGAACTTTTGTATGTTAATAATCAACTAATCTCACTTCGGGTGTTCCGAGAGCGAAGCGGTTCGGAATGTGTCGAGAAGTAGATATTACGTCAATCAAAGACGTTTGTCTTATATTTCGATACATTTTGACTTCATTTCATTTCGTCAAAACACTCAATATGACAAGCTTGGAATAAATCGTAACACATTGTACATCATTTATTTATCATAATAAACAATTACTTGCGAAAGTTCAGTTAACTATTTCACCACTAAATTCACAATCTTGCCGGGGACCACAATTACTTTTATCAATTGCTTGCCTTCTAGCAAACTTTTGACTTTGTCGTCTTCCAAAACGGTTTTTTCTATTTCGTCTTTACCCATATTGGCAGGTAAATCCAATTTGTGACGCATTTTGCCGTTGACCATCACCGGATAGGTTTTGTTGCTTTCTTTCAAGTAGCGTTCTTCGTATTTCGGATAAGGTTCAAAAGCGATGCTTTCGCCTTCGTGTCCCAATTCGTCCCATAATTCTTCTGCCAAGTGAGGTGCAAAAGGAGATAATAAAACCACTAGTGGAGATAAAATCTTACGCTTATTGGTTTTGAGTTTTTGCAATTCGTTAACGGCTATCATAAACTGACTGACAGCTGTGTTAAACGAAAAGTTTTCAATATCTTCGGTAACTTTTTTAATGGTTTTGTGCAAGATTTTTAATTCCTGTTCGGTCGGTTCTTCCAATGAGACGTCAAATATACCGTCTTGGTGAAACAATATCCAAAATTTGCGTAAAAAATTAAATACTCCTTTCAAGCCGGCAGTATTCCAAGGCTTGGCGATTTCAATCGGTCCCAAAAACATTTCGTACATCCGGAGTGTATCCGCTCCGTATTGTTCTACAATCAAGTCGGGGTTGACGACATTGTATTTGGATTTGGACATTTTTTCCACTTCGCGTCCTACTTTGTATTTGCCGTCTTCCAAGATAAATTCGGCATCGGCAAATTCGGGGCGCCAGGCTTTGAATTTATCTATATCCAAATAATCGTAATCGTCTACCATATTCACATCTACATGAATGGGCGTGGTGTCGTATTTGTCTTTTAGTCCGTAGGAAACGAATTGATTGGTGCCGTTGATGCGATATACGAAAGCACTGTTCCCCAAGATCATTCCTTGGTTGATCAACTTCACACTGTATTCGGGTTCGGGTACATAGCCGGTATCGTATAAGAATTTTTGCCAAAAACGGCTGTACAACAAGTGACCGGTGGCGTGTTCGCTACCGCCTAAGTACAAATCCACTTTGCGCCAGTATTCCACGGCATCTTTACCGAAGGGCGCTTCGTCATTGTGCGGATCCATATAGCGGTTGAAGTACCACGAGCTGCCCGCCCAACCGGGCATGGTGTTGAGTTCCATTGGAAAAACGGTTTCGTTATCGATTAAATCAGTCGACACTATTTTTTCATTAGCTTCGTCCCAAGCCCATATTTTGGCATTGCCTAAGGGCGGTTGGCCGTCTTCAGTGGGCAGATATTTTTCGACTTCGGGCAATTCTACGGGCAAGTGTTTTTCGGGAATAGCCGTGGCCACTCCGTTTTTGAAGTAAATAGGGAAGGGCTCGCCCCAATAACGTTGGCGCGAAAAAACGGCATCGCGCAAGCGGTAGTTGGTTTCCGCTTTTCCTACCCCCATTTCTTCCAATTTTTTTATCATTTTTGGAATAGCTTCTTTGGCAGGTAAGCCGTTTAAGAAACCGGAGTTGGTCAATACGGCTTCTTTGTCTTCATTGGCCTTTTCGCTGATATCGCTTCCTTTAAAAATATTGATAATGGGGATATCAAATTGTTGGGCAAATTCATAGTCCCGCTGATCTCCGGCAGGTACTGCCATGATGGCGCCTGTTCCGTAGCCGGCTAGCACATAATCGCTTATCCAAATAGGAATTTTAGCGTTGTTGACCGGATTAATAGCATAAGCACCGGTGAATTGTCCGGTTTTTTCTTTGGTTTCAGCCATTCTGTCCCGTTCGCTTTTACGGGCTGCTTGTTCTTGGTAAGCTTTTACCTTATTACGGTACTCATCTGTGGTGATTTCATCGACTAATTCGTGTTCGGGAGCCATCACCATAAAGGTAGCCCCAAAAAGTGTATCGGCACGGGTGGTAAAAACTTCAAATTTCTTATCAGTTCCATCGATGTTAAACCAAATAGAAGCTCCTACGGATTTACCTATCCAATTGCGTTGCATTTCTTTCAAGGATTCAGGCCAATTGAGTTTGTCTAAATCTTGCAATAATCTTTCAGCATAAGCGGTGATACGCATCATCCATTGGCGCATCTTTTTACGGATAACAGGATGTCCGCCCCGTTCGGACACGCCATTGATGACTTCGTCATTGGCCAATACGGTTCCCAGAGCCGGACACCAATTGACTTCGGCTTCCGCTAAGTAGGCGATACGGTATTGATGCAAGATTTCATCTTTTTGTTGCGGGCTGAAACTTTTCCATTCGTCTGCAGTAAATATTGAGGTGTCTTTGTCAGTAGCAGCATGGATATTTGCATTTCCTTCGGTTTCAAATTTTTCTGTCAATTCGGCTATTGGACGGGCTTGTTGCTTGTCGTTGTCGTAGTATGAATTAAACAATTGCAAGAAAATCCACTGTGTCCATTTGTAATATCTAGGATCGGAAGTGCGGACTTCACGTGACCAATCAAATGAAAACCCGATTTTGTCCATCTGTTCACGGTAGCGTTTGATATTTGTTTCAGTGGTGATGGCAGGGTGTTGACCGGTTTGAATGGCGTATTGTTCTGCCGGCAAACCAAAACTGTCGTATCCCATCGGATGCAATACATTAAATCCTTGGTGCCGTTTATAGCGAGCGTAAATATCCGAGGCTATATATCCGAGTGGATGCCCTACGTGCAAACCGGCTCCCGAAGGATAAGGAAACATATCCAAAACGTAAAATTTAGGTTTTTCAGAATGATTTTCGGCTTTGAAAGTTTGGTGTTTAGCCCAATATTTTTGCCATTTGTGGTCTATTTGATTGAAATCGTAGCTCATGTTGATTGAAAGTTGAAAGTTAAAAGTGCAATCCCATTTTATTTGTGTGCAAATATATATCAATTTTGTCAAAAATAGAAGATGAATGTTTAACATTAAATTAACGACTAAATAAAACAAAGATGTTATTTTTGTACTCAATCAAAACAAAGAAAAAATAATGAAAAGAATATATGTATTTATCAGTGTAGTTCTATTGTTTTCTGCCTGTAACAACTCAGAAAAAAATACGGATATGGAAGAAAAAAAACAAGAAGTTCAAGGCATAGATTTGTCTTTAATGGATACAAGTGTCCGTCCGCAAGATGATTTTTACAATTATGTCAACGGACAGTGGATGAAAAATACGGAAATACCTGCCGACAGAAGCCGCTGGGGGAGTTTTGACGAATTGCGAAAAAATACGGACAAAAACACTTTGAAAATCTTAAAAGAAGCCCAGAAAAGCGATAAATACCAAGCCGGTAGCGACCAACGCAAGGCTTTGGATTATTTTGCTTCTATTGTGGATACTGCCAGTCGTAATAAAGCCGGTATTAAGCCGGTTAAACCTTATCTGGAAAAAATAGAAAATCTCAAAACCAAAAAAGATGTAGAGGATTTTATCCGTCAATCTGCTACCAATTTGAGCAGTATTTTTATCAATACCGGGGTAGGAGCTGATATGAAAGACAGCAATATGAATGTTTTGTACATTGGGCCTTCGGGATTCGGACTCCCTGAACGCGATTATTATGTATCACAAGACGAAGACAGCCAAAAAATACGCGATGAATACAAAAAACATATTGCTAAAATGATGCGTTTTCTTGGAAAATCCGACGATGATATCAACCGAATCGTAGAAAATGTGCTGAAGATAGAAACCGAATTGTCCCAGGCTAAATTGACCAAAGAAGAACGTCGTAAGCCTGAAAACAGATATAATCCTATGACATTGGCGGAATTACAAAAATTGATGCCTCATTTTGATGTCAAAGCTTATCTGAATGGCTTGGGTATTCAGCCGGACAAAATCATTGTTTCGCAACCTGCCTATATGAAAGCTTTTGATCGAGTTTTTAACCAAACTTCTCTGCAAGGCCTTAAAGATTTTATGACTTGGGATGTGTTTAATTCGGTAGCCGGAGAATTATCTACGGAAATATCCAATGCCGATTGGGAATTTTACGGCAAATATCTCGAAGGTCAAAAAGAACGCCGTCCCATAGAAGAGCGTGCACTTTCTACCGTTAATTGGTCAATAGGAGAAGCAGTGGGAAAATTATATGTGGATAAATTATTTCCGCCTGAAGCCAAGCGCAAAGCCAAAGAAATGATTACTTATCTACAAAAGGCTTATGTAGAACGAATTTCCCAACTTCCTTGGATGAGTGAAGAAACCAAGAAAAAAGCCATCCACAAAGTAAATAGTTTGCAAATCAAAATCGGTTATCCGGACAAATGGAAAGATTACAGCAGTATGGAAATAAAATCGCCGGCTGACGGAGGTACTTATTTTGACAACAGCCGGAATGTCAGCTATTGGCATTTTAAAGAAGATATAGATAAACTTGGCAAACCGGTAGATAAAACCGAATGGGGTATGCCTCCGCAAATCGTCAATGCCTATTATAATCCTTCGTATAACGAAATTGTTTTTCCGGCTGCTATTTTACAAGCACCTTTTTATGACTATCGGGTAGACGAAGCTGTTAATTACGGAGGAATGGGTGCGGTTATCGGACACGAAATTTCTCACGGTTTTGACGATCAAGGTGCCAAATACAATGCCGAAGGTAATTTTGAAAACTGGTGGACAGAACAAGACTTTACCGAGTTTAACAAATTGGTCAAAAAACTAGCCGATCAATACAGCAAAATAGAAGTGCTTCCCGGAGTGTTTATCAATGGCGAATTTACTTCCGGCGAAAATATTGGTGATTTGGGAGGAACCAATGCCGCTTTAACCGCTTTGGAACTCTACTACAAAGACCACGGCAAGCCCGGTAAAAAACAAGGTTTTACTCCTGAACAACGCTTTTTTATGTCTTGGGCAACCATCTGGCGTACCAAATCGCGCGAAGAGGCTTTGAAAAAACAAATTAAAACCGACCCGCACAGTCCCGGACAAGTTAGAGCCACACAGCCTTTAAAAAATGTAGATGAGTTTTACAAAGCTTTTGATATCAAACAAGGCGATAAAATGTATTTGAAACCGGAAGAAAGGGTTAAGATTTGGTAGTTTTTTAGGATTTTAAAAAAATAAAAGATGCTGTCTCGAATGAGGCAGCATCTTTGGTTTAAATTAAAAGTTCTCTCACAAACATTTAATTTTATGGTGCAAAATTATAAAATATAGTTGAGAAATAAAAATCCTGAGGAAACAGCTAATAACAAAAACAGAAAGACCGGCTGCCGGAGGTAGCTTCTTTCGCTGATTGAGTATTTTGATTTAAAGTAAATTTAGTAATAGTTTAAAAAAATTAATAATTCGCAAAAAAAACGCAATAAGTGAGAAATTCGTAAAAATTAGCAATAATTTAAAAATTTAACACAAAATATTTGTTATGTATAGTTAGTTGTGTTTAATTTAGTAAAAAAATTAAATAGGTGCATAGCTTTATATCTCGCTTCTGTAGAATATAATTAACGATTCAACGCCCCGGTAGCTATCGGGAACACGGTCACACGGTTACACGGTTACACAGTTACACGATTCAACGATTACACATTAAAAAAAACGATTATGAAAAAATTAGCCCTATTTATCTTACTGATACTAACCACTACCACCTGTTGTAAAAAAGACGAAGAAGAACAAGCCGTCAACCAGATAGACTTGCTACCCCCTGCCACGCAAACCGGTGCCAATACCGCCGGTTGCCTGGTAAACGGAAAAGCTTTTTTGCCCGGTAATTTTGTTATGCCCCTTAAATGCGATTATTATCAACAACAATATTTTTTATTAGCATTGCATAGAAAAATTGACGATAATATATTTACTATACGAATTGAAGTAGCCGAGCATTTGGAAGTAGGGCATACTTATAAATTAACATTGGAAGATTACATTACCGGACAAGATGGAAACTCAGGAGTTTATAAAAAAAATTCAGATCCCCCTCCTGGACCACATCATTATGGTACCAATGAAACCTATTACGGTGAGTTAACCATCACCCACCACGATTTTGACAATATGATATTAAGCGGTACTTTTTGGTTTGATGCGGTAAACAGCGAAGGCGAGGTGGTGCACGTTACCGAAGGACGCTTTGATTGTGAATACTAAGCCGGTATCCGGCAGTTGATAGTTAATAGTTGATAGTAACGCACTGTGTGCGTTTAGTAGAAACAATATCAAAGATTTTTACAACAATTAACAATAAAATATATGCCTATGACTTAGCTCAATACAAAAATAGAAAGACCGGCTACCGGAGGTAGCTTCTTTCTCAGGTTTAATAAAAGTTCTCTCACTAATATTTAGACTATAAAAAATGAACATTATTTAGACAGCAATCCGTTAAACGATTCCGCAATTAAGCTTCCCGATAGTTATAGGGAACACGGTTACACGGTTACACAGTTACACGATTCAACAGTAAAAACTAAACGATTATGAAAAAATTAGCCTTATTTATCTTACTGATACTAACCACTGCCACCTGTTGTAAAAAAGACGAAGAAGAACAGCCCGTCAACCAGATAGACTTGCTACCCCCTGCCACGCAAACCGGTGCCAATACCGCCGGATGCCTGGTAAACGGAAAAGCTTTTTTGCCCGGTGGTACACACCCTATGCCCCTTAAATGCGATTATTATCAACAGCAGTATTTTGGATTATCTTTAAATTATAGAACAAAGGATAACACAATATATACTGTTAGAATAGAAGTTGCAGAACATCTAGTAGTCGGACAGTCATACTTATTGACTCTTGAAGACTATATTACAGGACAGGATGGAAATTGGGCGGCTTATGATAAAGATACCCCGCCACCCCCTGCTCCACACCACTACGGTACCAATGATACATATACCGGAGAATTAACCATTACCCACCACGATTTTGACAATATGATATTAAGCGGTACTTTTTGGTTTGATGCGGTAAACAGCGAAGGCGAGGTGGTGCATGTTACCGAAGGACGTTTTGATTGTGAATACTAAGCCGGTATCCGGCAGTTGATAGTTAATAGTTGATAGTAACGCACTGTGTGCGTTTAGTAGAAACAATATCAAAGATTTTTACAACAATTAACAATAAAATATATGCCTATGACATAGCTCAATACAAAAATAGAAAGACCGGCTACCGGAGGTAGCTTCTTTCGCAGGTTTAATAAAAGTTCTCTCAAATACCAAAACGACATACAAATGAGTCCAATATTTTGTTTCTTTTTCACTTACTCTTTGTCAAAAATACTCGTTAATAGCTACGGCTATTACTGCGTTTTTTTCCTTGATTAAGCAAAAAATATTCCAAAATCTTTTGGACTATTTTATAAATCGATTTGGTATAACATTTAATTTTTAAAACTATGAAAAAAATAAGCTTATTCATTTTGTTGTTTGCCGGAATTTGGCAAACAAGTCACGCACAAGATTTGTATCAAACTATCGATACGACTTATTACGCCCAAATGCAAGAAATTTTTAAGTTTCTTGACAAGTCCAAAGTACCGCATAATCTGTTGAGCGATTACGGTATTGAATTTGCCCCTTTACAAGCTTTTGACGGAACCGATAACGACAGTATTTTTGTCGATTATCCTACTTTGTATCAACTATATGTCAGTTTGTTTTCGAGTCGTGTGGACACCGGTGCCAATGATGGTTTGCCGGCACCCGAAACTTTTTATAACAACACCCAAGTTTTGCGACAAGAAAACCGTATGGTACTCACCGGTTTGCTCTACGACTATGCCCGTTTTAAAGAAGATGCCGAAGCCACCGGCAAAGTGGAAGTGGTCAATCAAAAAATATATGACAAATACGACAACGGCATCTGGCAAGACCCTTATGAAGAACAAACCTGTTTTGCCCTGGCACCACCCATCAGTCTGATGAAATCCTTGGATTTTAGCGTACAACTGCCCCAACAGTGTTTTTATACCAACCGGACGGACATCGTCGCTTTGTATATCGACTTTGACGACGGCAACGGCTATGTGCAAATGCCTTTTGACGGCAGTATCGATTTGCACTACAATACCGAAGGAAATAAACAGTGGACATACAAACTCCAGCTCCAAGACGGCAGTTATCTGTACAGCCGTTCGGCACTTGAAGTGCAGAGCAATGACAATACGGCTTATCAGCAATTGCTCATTACGGCAAACAAAGCCTATATGGGCACTTACGGACAAGCCCGGATTACGATTGACTTAGCCCCCGGACACAACCAAATCACCAACCCCCTGATTGTAGCCGAAGGTATTGATTTCGGTACTTTACTAGCACCTGAACTACCCAATGGGAAGCAGGATTATAGTCTTTTTCAAAATTTTGTCAGAGATTCTGATAGTCAACAGTTAAGAGATTTAATCTATGAGGACACCCGTACCTACGACATCATTTATGTAGATTGGGTAAACGGGGTGGATTATATCCAGCGCAATGCCTATGCATTGGAAGCGGTGATTGAATATGTCCGTGACCACAAAGGTGATACTGGTAATAATATTGTAGTATTGGGGCAGAGTATGGGGGGTGTAGTGGCGCGCTATGCTTTGGCGGATATGGAAGAAGAAGGCATCAACCATGCCACGCGTTTGTTTGTGGCACATGATGCGCCCATGCAGGGGGCGAATGTGCCTTTGGCTGTTCAATACTTGTATAGAGATATTACTTCTATGGGATTTTTAATCGCGCAATCCAATATGATTATTAACTATTTTTTTGGAGATTTAGTGCAATTATTGGATTTGCCGGCTGTAAAGCAATTGTTAAAAGTAGATGTAATCCCTGTTTCTATATCACCGAATGTATTTACCCCAACTGATGCCTATCATTTGAGCTTCATGAATGAATTAAAGAACAATGGCTTAAACGGAAGTAATGGCTATCCAGTTAATTGCAGAAATGTGGCTATCAGTAACGGAAGTGAATGTGGTGAAGATCAAGGATTTCAGCCAGGTTCATTATTGTTTGCTTATCACACTACCGGTAATTTTAGTCATATACAAGATTTGTTGATGCCATTAATAAATTCATTTGGTATTGATTTTGATGTAAATTTATATACATCAGGAGTTTTAACTCATTTACTCGAAAATTATGGAACACTTAGTACAAATGTAGATGGTTATGCCTTGGATTACACCAATAACATAATTTATCAGGCAAATATTATCTACGTAAGGGAAATTAATTTGGGTACAGGCCAATTTATTACAGTCGGTGGCACTCTGTTAAATCACAATTTTAGCGGACATTCGAATACACCTTATGATTATTATCAAGGCGGTTATTTTTCAGTTGCCGGTTTGGATGTACCAATTCCTGATGGTATATTCCTCAGAGATCGAGTTGATTTTATCCCTACACCCAGCGCTTTGGATATTGGCTTGGCAGATGTTACTTTGAGTGATAGTGATTATAAAACCGGATATGTGGGAGCAATGCCACCTAATGCACCAAAAAATACTCCTTTTGATAATTTTGTTACTGAATTTGACAGTCGGCATCCCTTGGATAATCACAACGTATTTCATGCTTCTTTTACAAAAAGAAACGGTGATTGGTTAACAGATGAAATACAAAATACTCCGGTCTATACAGATTGTTCTGCTTTTTGTTCCGGTGATTTAATAATGGGTAGTGATTATTTGTGCGGTAGCGAAACTTACAGCATTGATGTAGCTACTACTTCCGTTTATTGGAGTATAACCGAAGGTGCTAATTTGGTGTCTGTATCGCCTAATGGCAGTTCTGCTGTAATAACGGCAAATAACCAAGATGTAAATGGCTACGTAACAATTACAGCTGATGTTACATCAAGTGAATGTGGTTCATATTTGGCAACTAAACGCATATGGGTAGGTAAGTCGGAATATGATATTGAACGAGATATAACGTCTTCGCAAGCTTTGCTTACAGTAGTACCTGAAGGCGGTGCTTATTATCAAAATATTTCATCTTATGATTGGGCTTTGATTGCCGCATCTGACAGTAATATTCAAATAATTGAAGACAACGAAACTTGTGAAATAATCGGTTATACCGGAAATGATTGGTGGGCACATGTTTTGGTAACCGTAACTAATAGTTGTGGCTCTACCGTTAAAAGAGCAATTGTAGCACCGGCTCATTCCGGTGAAGTGGATTGTAATGATACGGAAACGGTTAATGATATTGTCATCATTCAAACCGGTACAAATGAATATAAAATTGCCGACCTCTGCAAAGGTGAATTTGAAGACATCAATGCTTCTGAACTCTACGATTTAACCGGATATAAAGTCGATGATTTATTCCCGGTTGATAAAAAAGTGGAAGTGGACGATACGCAATCCCAACAAACCAGAATCATTGTTATTCAAACCGCCAAAGGAGTAAAATCAAAAGTTATTGTGGTGCAATAGCATTTTGTAATACAAAAAAAGCCTGAAAACCAAGTGGTTTTCAGGCTTTTTTATTATTTGTATTGTTAATCTTATTTGTTTTTGAAAACAACCTTTCCGTTTTCGTAGTCTACTACGATATGCGAATCGGTGTTGATTTTTCCGGCGAGGATATCTTTGGACAAGTTGTTTAAGATATCTCTTTGAATCACCCGTTTAATAGGACGGGCACCAAATTCCGGATCAAATCCTTTGTCTGCCAAATAATCGATTACTTTGTCGGTAAATTCGATATCTACATTTTGTTCTTTCAACATTTTGGCGACGTTTTTCAACTGGATACGAACGATGTCTTTTACTTCGTCTTTGGACAAAGGTTTGAACATCAATATCTCATCGATACGGTTCAAAAACTCGGGACGAACGCGTTTTTTGAGTTCTGCCAAAACTTCTTCTTTGGCTTTTTCAGCCGCTTTTTCTCTTTCTTCGGGTGTTTTGGCGTTTTCAAAGGCTTCTTGAATCTTATCGGCTCCCATATTGGAAGTCATGATGATAATGGTATTCTTGAAGTCTGCCGTACGTCCTTTGTTGTCGGTTAATCGACCTTCATCGAGCATTTGCAACAAGATGTTGAACGTATCGGGGTGTGCTTTTTCGATTTCATCGAGCAAAATCACACTATAAGGTTTGCGTCGAACGGCTTCGGTGAGTTGTCCCCCTTCTTCGTAACCTACGTATCCCGGAGGCGCTCCTACCAAGCGGCTTACGGCGTGTTTCTCTTGGTATTCGCTCATGTCGATACGTGTCATCGCTTTTTCGTCGTTGAACAAGTATTTGGCCAAGGCTTTTGCCAACTCGGTTTTACCAACACCGGTAGTTCCCAAGAAGAGGAACGAACCTATGGGTTTGTTCGGATCTTTCAATCCGGCACGGCTTCGGCGTACCGCATCGGCAACGGCTTGAATGGCGTCTTCTTGTCCCACGACTTGCGTATGCAGTTCGTCTTCGAGTTTCAAGAGTTTTTCTTTGTCGCTTTGGAGCATTTTTTGTACCGGAATACCGGTCCATTTGGCTACTACTTCCGCTACGTCTTCGCTGGTTACTTCTTCTTTTATCAAGGAAGACTTACTTTGCTTATCTTGCAATTCTTTTTGGGCATTCGCCAATTTGTCTTCCAATTCTTTTAATTTACCGTAACGGATTTCAGCCACTTTGCCGTAGTCGCCTTCGCGTTCGGCTTGTTCGGCTTCAAATTTGGTTTGATCGATTTCTTTTTTGATGTTTTGAATGTTATCGACCAAATCTTTTTCTTCTTTCCATTTGGTATAAATTTGATTGCGTTCTTCTTTGAGTTCTGCCAATTCT
>Ga0256843_1001072_pt1 | contig 22200 bp, 27 predicted proteins | sample AlvinellametaG_FD_191572 | JGI IMG/M metagenome (GOLD analysis project Ga0256843, IMG submission 191572) | Pompeii worm associated microbial communities from hydrothermal vent at the East Pacific Rise, Pacific Ocean - Alvinella | ecosystem: Host-associated > Annelida > Integument > Unclassified ... | reverse complement strand
TTTAAATAAGTGGTGGCCAGACCCGGAATCGAACCGGGGACACAAGGATTTTCAGTCCTTTGCTCTACCGACTGAGCTATCTGGCCACTTTGTGGACTGAAATTATATCTACATAAACTTAAAATAACCTTAATTTGTATATATATCCTCTGACTTTAGAAGGAATTTTATTAATTCTCATTTTTTCTTTAAATTTTTTATCCATTTTTAAAGTTTCATAAGGTGATATATATATTTTTTTATTATTTGAATCTATAGCTATTTTACCACCTATAACAGTACTAAAATTAGTTTTTAATATTTCATCTCTTTGTGGTTTGCTTAATACATAGCCTAGTTTTTTAAGGATTAAATCTACTTTTTTTATATCAATTTGTGGATTTGTTTTTTTAAAATAAAATAATTTTTTTTGTTGAATCCAATCTTCTTGTAATAATAGATTTTTATCCTCTTCTAGATACTCAAAACTTCTTTTTACACCATCTTTAAATTGGTTTATAAATTTATCACTAAACTCTTTTCTAAAATAGTTTCTTTTATATTTTGTATCAAAATTACTTTCATCTATAAAATATTTAATATTATTTTTATTTAAATATTCTAAGATTTCTTCTTTGGTCATTTCAATTAAAGGTCTATGGATTATGAATTTATCTTTTTTTTCTATTTTAGGCATAGAAATAATCTCTTTTAATCCAGCACCTTTTGAGAGTTGCATCAAAAACCATTCTAATCTATCATTTAATTGATGAGCTAAGTAGAGATTATCATATCCATATTTATTACTTAATTCTTCAAAAAATTTATATCTGCAATTTCTGGCTTTTGCTTCAAAATTACTATCATCTAAATAGCAATCTTTAATGTAAATTTTTTTGTTATATTTTTTGGCTAAAGTTTTAGCATATTCTATTTCTAAATTACTTTGTTTTCTTTTATGATAGTTTACTATAGCTATATCAAAAGGGATGTTTTGTTCTAGAAGTTTAAAAAATAGTGCAGTGCTATCTACTCCTGCTGAAAAAGCTAGTAGATTCATCATATATTCCTTAATGGATAAAAAGAAAGACTTATTTTTGTCTTCCTTTTATAATAAATCTAAGCGCATTTAGTTTTATGAAACCTTCTGCATCTTTTTGGTTATAAACTTCATCTTCTTCAAATGTACAATAGTTTGCATCAAATAATGAATTAGGACTTCTTCTTCCTACTACTTCAACATTTCCTTTGTAAAGTTTTAATCTTACAGTACCATTTACATTTTTTTGAGTATTATCGATTAATGCTTGAAGAGCTTCTCTTTCTGGCGAGAACCAAAAACCATTGTAGATAAGCTCAGCATATTTAGGCATAATACTATCTTTTAAATGAGCTTCTTCTCTATCTAATGTAATTGATTCGATTGCTCTATGTGCTTTTAAAAGGATTGTTCCACCTGGTGTTTCATAACATCCTCTAGATTTCATACCTACAAATCTATTTTCAACGATATCAATTCTTCCAATTCCATGTTTATTTCCATATTCATTTAGAGTTCTTAAAATTGTAGCTGGACTCATAGCACTATCATTAATTGATACAGGATCACCATTTTCAAATCCAATTTCAATATATTCTGGTTCATTTGGTGCTTTTTCTGGTGAAGTAGTCCATCTCCACATACTTTCTTCTGGTTCAGCCCAAGGATCTTCTAGGATTCCACCTTCATAAGAGATATGAAGTAAATTTGCATCCATTGAATAAGGTGATTTTTGTCCATGTTTTTCGATTGGAATACCATGTTTTTCAGCATATCTAAGTAATTTTTCTCTACTATTTAAATCCCATTCTCTCCATGGAGCAATTACAGTGATATTAGGATTTAAAGATAAATAACCAATTTCAAATCTTACTTGATCATTTCCTTTACCAGTAGCACCATGAGCTACAGCATCAGCACCAACTTTTTCAGCAATTTCAATTTGTTTTTTAGCAATTAAAGGTCTAGCTATACTAGTTCCTAATAAATATTCACCTTCATAGATTGTATTTGCTCTAAACATAGGGAATACATAGTCTTTTACAAACTCTTCTTGAATATCTAAAATAAAAATATTTTCTGGTTTAATACCCATTTTAAGTGCTTTTTCTCTAGCAGGTTCAACTTCTTCACCTTGACCTATATCAGCTGTGAAAGTTACAACTTCTGCATTATATTCATCTTGAAGCCATTTTAAAATAATACTAGTATCAAGCCCACCACTATAAGCTAATACTACTTTTTTTACATCTTTTTTAGCCACATTTTCTCCTTAGATTTTATTTGTGTAATTATAACTAAAAATATAGTAATTTTTGATTAAGTTAGTTAGAAGAGAAAAAACGATAAAAAAATTATCGTTTTATACTTTAAATTCTTTGATTTTATTTTCAAGTTCATTCATTGTAGCAGTTAAATGGTTGATGTTTTTTTCTATTTCTTCTACCTTGATAGAGTTTTCATTTGATTTTTCATCTAATTCTTCCATAATTGTATTTAATTGATTAATTTGTTTGATGTTTTGTTGTGAATTTTGAGTAATTTCTTCTATAGAATGAACACTTTCATCCATCTTGAAACTAATTTCATCAATTTTTATTTCAACTTCATTTGACATATCTATTAGTTGTTGTGAGTCTTGTGCTGTTTTTCCTATTTCATCATTTGCATTATTTATTTCTTGAATTACTACATTTACAGTAGCATTAATTTCACTTAAACTTTTTTGTGTTTTTTCAGCAAGTTGTCTTACCTCATCAGCAACCACTGCAAATCCTCTACCATGTTCACCTGCACGAGCAGCTTCAATAGCAGCATTTAGAGCTAATAAGTTTGTTTGGTCTGCAATATCATTTATAATATTTAAAATATTTTTAATATCAGTAATACTATTTGTCAAATCATTCATTTTTGTAGCAATTTCTGTTTCTTTTTGTACACTTGTTTCTATTACAGAATTTAGATTATCAATATCATTTTTTATATTTTTTAGTTCAATATTACTATTTTTAATTTTTTCACTAGATTCAATAGTCATATCAATTGTATGAGTTATATCTTCTTTTACTTGAGTATAGTTAGTTTTTACGTTATTTATAGCAGTTTTTTCTGAATTAAATGCTTGTTTTAATTCTATAGCATTTTTATTAACTGCATTTGTGTTTTGATAATTTTTTTCAACTATATTTGTAGTTTCACTTAATAAATCATCAGTTGTTTTAATTAGGTTATTAATACTATTTGCAATTTCACCTATTTCATCATTTGTATCTATTTGAATTTCTTGAGTAAAATCTTTTGTGTTTACAATATTCGAAATAGTTGTTTCTAATTTTTTAATAGGAGTTACTACTGATTTTTGAATCATTAAAATAGTTAAAAAGATTATAATTACTAATAATATAATAGACACAATAATATTATGCATAATAATATTATTTACTTCACTATCTATTCTTTTTAACATTTGATTTGTTTTTGTTTGAATATCATCAATATATACTCCAGTTACAATTACCCAATTAAGTTCTGGTATTAATTTTGCATATGCAAGTTTTGGTTCAATCTTACCAGTTGAGGGTTTTTTATAGTAATATTGCACAAATCCACCACCATTTTTAGCTATTTTGATAAGTTTTGCTCTAAATATATTCCCTTTTACATCTGGTTTATTGATATTTGTTTTTTTACCATTTAGTTTTGCTTTTATACCATGAAAAGCGAAATAATAGTTTCCATTTTTATCCCATTTATATGCAAAAAAATATCCATCTTCATTTTTTCCATATCTCATAGAACTTAGAGTTGATATAATTTTTTTATCTCTTATAAGATTGATATCTGAATTATATAAACCTGTTCCTATTATCCAATTAAATGGTTTAAATGTAGCAACATAAGTAGTTTTTGGTTCAAGTTTTTTAGTTCTTGGATTTTCCCATACATAATTAACAACCCCACTTCCTTTTTTCTTACATACTTGAATCATTTCATAAAATAGTTTATTTCCTGCTTTATCTTTAAAATTGATTAAATTTTTACCATCTAATTGTGGTTTTAAGGGATGCATTACAATTACACCATCAAAATTATTGATAAAAAAGTAACCATTTGCTTTTTTGTCATTTGGGAAGATTTTATATCTAAAGTTTTTTACAATATCTTTGATATTTTGTTTCATTTGAATAGTAGATAATTTGTCTTTATTATCTTTATAATAGTTATTAATCAAATTTAATAAAGTAGATACTTTCATCTGAGCTATTTTTTCAGCAGTTGGTGTATCTTTAATAATACCTTCTATAGCAGAAATAGCTAAGTTGATGTTACTTTTTAACTCATTTTTGGTGTTTGATAGCAATTCTTGTTTTGATGTGTTTGCTAGTTCGGATTCTAAGTTTTTTAAGTCATAATTTAAAATAAAACTTAATAAAGCAACAGTAACGACAATACTCGAGACAACAATCGTAATAAGTTTGTTTTTTATACTCATAAACACTCCTTTTTATTTGAATTGTAACACATTTTGGTATAATTGGAATAAAAAAAGGAATGTTTTTGAGAATAGATAAATTTTTAAATACTGTAAATATTACAAAAAGACGCTCACTAGCAGAAGATATGTGTAAAAGTGGAGTTGTAAAGATTAATGATAAAGTAGCAAAACCGGCAAAAGATGTAAAGGTTGGTGATATTATAGAAATACAATATTTAGAAAAAAGTAAAAAATTTGAAGTGTTACAAATCCCTACAACTAAAACAATTCCAAAAAGTAAAAAAGATGAATATGTAAAGGAGATACAATGACATATAATGAGGCATTAGAAAAATTTAGATTATTATTTGAAAATAAAATGAGTCAAGAAGAAGCAAAACAATTTTTAATACAAATGTATGAAAAGGGAGAGAGTGCCACAGAGATAGCTGCAGCTGCGAAAGTGATGAGAGAGCACTCAGTGAAATTGCCTGTACCAAAAGATTTACAAGAAAAACTTATAGATAATTGTGGAACAGGTGGAGATAAAAGTAACACTTTTAATATATCAACTACTGTTTCTATTGTTTTAGCTGCTGGAGGATGCTATGTAGCAAAACATGGAAATAGAAGTATTACAAGCAAAAGTGGAAGTGCGGATATGCTAGAAGCTTTAGGAATTAATCTAAATTTAAAACCAGCTGAGCAAGTAAAAATGCTTGAAGATACCGGATTTTGTTTTATTTTTGCACAAAATCACCATCCAGCTATGAAATATATTATGCCAATTAGAAAAAGTTTAACTCATAGAACTATATTTAATATTTTAGGACCTCTTACAAATCCTGCTGGTGTACAAAAACAATTAATTGGAGTTTTTTCTCCTGATTATGTAGAAAAAATAGTAGACGCTTTAGTTATGCTTGATTCAAAAAGAAGTATGGTTGTAAGTAGTTTAGATGGTATGGATGAGATTAGTATAGAAGCAAATACAAGAGCGGCATTTTATGATGGAGTTAGAGTAAAAGAGATGATAATAGATCCAAATGAATATGGATTATTTGGTAAAAAAAGTAATCTAATTGGTGGTGATGCAAAAGAAAATGCTAAAATTACATTGTCTATTTTAGATGGTGAAAAAAGCGATAGAAGAAATATTGTTGTCTTAAATGCGGCTGCTGGATTTATGGTAGATGGTAAAGTAGATGATTTAAGAAGTGGAATTGAGATGGCTGAATATATACTTGATAGCGGTAAAGCAAAATACAAATTAGAAGAAATTATTAAAGTAAGTGAGTTGTTTTGAAATACAAAATAGAATGTAAATCGCTATTATTGCAAAAAGCATTAGAACAATTTTTAAAAGAATATTTAGATGAAGATGGAATAATTATAAGTGATGAAAAAGGTGATATAATTATAGGTAAAGATATCAAAAAACCTTTTTCTAAATCACAACTTCTAATACAATTGGAATCTTTAAATCAAAAACATAAGATAAAAGAGTCTATTAAAGATGATTTTGAATCAAAAGAGGATAAATTAGAAATAGATATGGATATATTTGAAGATATATTAAACAAAAAAACTTTATCTGAATTTAATGATGATTTTGATAAAAAATTAGATGAATTAATTCAAGATTTTAGTAAAAAATTAAAACAATTAATAAAGGATGAATATGGTAAAAAGTAATATTCAAATTATAGCTGGAAAACATAGAGGAAAAAAACTTTATATGGCTGATAAAGAAACTACAAGAAGTAGTAAAAATATATTAAAAGAATCAGTTTTTAATTCAATTCAATTTGAAGTAGATGATTCTATATGGGTAGAAGTATTTTCAGGAACAGGAAGTATTGGATTAGAAGCACTTTCTCGTGGTGCAAAATATGCATATTTTTTAGAAAAAGATGATTATGCATTTAAAGTATTAAATAAAAATATAAAAGATTGCAAAGAAGAAGAAAATGCAGAATGTATATTAGGTGATAGTTTTGAGACTATTTGGGATGTAGTAGAAAAACTTCAAAAAAATAAACAAAAAGCATTTTTTTATTTTGATCCACCATTTGCTATAAGAGAAGGGAATGAAGAAATTTATGATAAAGTTATTGATACAATAGCTAGACTTCCTAAAATTAACGTAGAAAAAATTATAATTGAGCATCAAACAGGAATAGATTTTCCTGATACAATAGCTAAATATAATAAAATAAAATCAAGAAAATTTGGGAAAAGTACAGTTACTTATTATGAGTAAAATAGAAGTAAATAATATTCAAGATTTATCTAAAGTTATTGAATGTGTAAAAAATAGTAATAAAAAGATTATTATTTTAAGTGGGACGTTAGGTAGTGGTAAGACAACTTTTGTAAAAGAATTTGTAAAAAGTATGGGGATAGATGATGAGGTAAGTTCTCCTACTTTTGCTATTCAAAATATTTATGGAAATATTTACCATTATGATTTGTATAACAAAACTGTAGAAGATTTTATACGACTTGGTATGCTTGAAGAATTTGATAAAGAAGGATATCATTTTATAGAATGGGGTGAAGAGATTGAAAAATTTTTAATTCAATTTGGTTTTGAATATTTAAAAATTGAGATTAAATTGGATAATAATAAAAGGATTTTTACTTGCATAAATTAAAAGCTATAGATTTAGAAAAAATTATCAAAAAAACAAAAATTATTAAAGGTGTTTCACTTGAATTACATTCTGGTGAAGTTGTAGGATTATTTGGTCCAAATGGAGCAGGTAAAACCACTACTTTTTATCTTATTTGTGGTCTTGTTACTCCAGATGGAGGGAATGTTTATTTAGATGATGAAAATATTACTACATATCCATTACATAAAAAAGCTCAACAAGGAATAGGATATTTACCTCAAGAAGCTTCTATTTTTAGAGATTTAAGTGTAGAAGATAATCTATATTTAGCTAGTGAACTTTGTTATGGTAAAAATGACCAAGAAGGTAATAGAATAGTTGAAGATTTATTAGAGAAATTTAACATTGAAACTATTAGAAAAAGAAAAGGTATTAATCTAAGTGGAGGAGAAAGAAGAAGAGTAGAAATAGCTAGAGCTTTGGTACCAAAACCAAAATTTCTATTTTTAGATGAACCTTTTGCTGGAGTGGATCCTGTAAATGTAAATGATATAAAAGAACTTGTAAGAGTACTAAAAAACGAAAATATTGGAGTTTTGATAACTGATCATAATGTAAAAGAAACTTTAGATATTTGTGATAGAGCATATGTATTAAAAGATGGAAATATGTTAGCACATGGAAGTCCTAAAGATATTGTCTCAAATCCAGATGTAAGAAAATATTATTTAGGGGAGGAATTTGTATATTGAAACTAAAAATCTCTAATAAAAATAAACTGTCCAATAAATTATTAGGATTTTTACCTATTCTTAAATCTTCTTTTGAAGAGATTGATGAAATAGTAAAAGGGATGGAAAAAGAAAATCCTTTTTTAAATGTAAGATATAATAAATTTATTACATTTAGCAATTATGTCCAGAACTCTTCTACTGATATGATAGAAAATAGACTTTTAAATAATACTTCTTTATATGAAGATTTAAAAAATCAAATAGAATCTTCCCATTTTTTTCCTACAAATAAATCTAAAAAAATAGCTTTTAAAATATTAGAAGATATTACTAATGAGGGTTTTTTTGAGGGAGATGAAAAAGTAATCGCAAAAGAACTTAATGTTTCAGTGGAAGATGTAGAAAAAATAAGGCGTAGATTTTCTACATTAGAGCCTTTTGGTGTAGGTGCTAAAGATATGAAAGAAAGTTTTTTATTTCAATTAGAAAATTTTGAAATAGAGGATAAACTGTATCGTTTTGTATATGAATTAATAGAGCATTTTGAATATATTGAAAATTATCAAAACGAAGAATTATTTGCAGAAGCTTTAAATATTATCAAGCAATTAAATGTAATACCAGCAATGAAATATATGGATAGTGAATATATTATTCCTGATATTATTATACTAAACAAAGATGGTAATTTAGAAATAAAGTTAAATGACGATTATTATCCTGCTATCGAAATAAAAGAAACTTCTAATTTAGATAAATTTGCCAAAGAAAAATTAAAAGAAGCAAAATCATTAATCGAGGCACTTGAACTTAGAAAAAGTACTCTTTATAAAATAGCTATGATGATAGTAGAATTGCAATATGATTTTTTTATGGGAGGAGTGATTCGTCCTATGAAACTGCAAGATGTAGCAGAGGAGTTAGGTTATGCACAATCAACTATCTCAAGAGCTATTAGTAATAAATATATTTTATGTGATAAAGGACTTGTGCCTATTAAATATTTTTTTTCAAAAGCGTTAGATGAAAATACATCAAATAGAGAAATTAAAAATTATATTTTAGAACTAATAAAAAAGGAGGATAAAAATAAACCTTTAAATGATGAAAAGATAACAGAACTAGTAAAAAATAAATTCAATATAAAAATAGTAAGAAGAACAATCTCTAAATATAGAGAAGAGATAGGGATTGCTACATCAAGACAAAGAAAAAGGGACTATAAATTACAAGGGGAAATAAAATGATGGAAAAAATAGTATGAAATATAAAATTTTAATAGTTGATGATATTGAGTTAAATTTAAAATTTTTACAAATGTTGTTAGCAGAGGATTATGAAATAATTGCAGAATCTAAAGCAACTAATGTTATGGAGTTAGCAAAAAAAGTTCAACCAGATTTGATTTTGTTAGATGTGATTATGCCAGAAAAAAATGGTTTTGAAGTATGTAGTATGCTAAAACAAGACCGTTTAACAAAACAAATACCAGTTATTTTTGTTACTTCTCAAAGTAGTGAAGAGTTTATTGTAAAAGGGTATGAGATAGGTGCTGTTGATTATGTAACTAAACCATATAAAGTATTAGAATTAAGAGCAAAAATTAAAACACATTTAAAAATAAAAAGTTTGATTTCTAAATTAGAATATATGGCTACTCATGATATGATGACCGGTATTTTTAATAGAAGAGAATTTTTTAGATTAGCAAAAGAAAATTTTGAAAGAAATAGAGATAATTTATTTGTTGTTATGATAGATATAGATAATTTCAAAAAAATAAATGATAATTTTGGACATAGTGTTGGTGATAAAGTTATTAAGCAATTTGCGAATATTGTAAGAGATAATATTGAATGTCATAGTATATTTGGTAGAATAGGTGGAGAAGAATTTGGACTTATTTGTTATGCTCAGTCACAAGAAATTGTTCAGCAAAGATTAGAAAATATTAGACAAATAATAGAAAAAAATACTATTATTTCAAAAGATAAAGAAGTTAAATTTACAGTGAGTATTGGATTTGTTAAAGTTACAGATGAATATCAAAATATTGATGAAGCTTTAAAAGCAGCAGATCAGAATCTTTATAAAGCAAAAGATAATGGTAAAAATAGGATAGTATTTAGAGAGAGGTAGAGAATTACTCTACTTCTACTTCTACAGGATCACTTTCCCATAATCCATGTTTAGTACAATAAGCCATTGCAGTTAATTTCATTTTTTTAGTAGGAATTACATAAAAATCTACTTCAACTTGACTTTTTTGGTTAGCTAATGTTCCAGGTGTAAATGTTGCTTGTCCTAGTAAAGTTTCACCATTCCATAATTGAACATAAGCAATATAATGATCAAAATCATCTGGATGAGTATATTCATTTCCAACTTTTACTTTTACAGCAAATTTTTCTCCTGCTTTTGCTTTTGATTCACAGTGAACGAATGGAGAGTGTCTATCAATATAGTCTTTTTTTGCTTCTCTTTCTACAGTGTCAATGTCTACATATCTATTAATTTTTGGCATATTAGCTCCTTGAATTTTTTATTTTTTGTAATGTCATTATAACACTAAAAACTTAAAATAAGATTAAATTACTCTTTTTTATAAAAATGGTATAATTTTGATAAAAAAAGGTTGGTTTTTGAAAAAAATAGATATTTTTACTGATGGTAGTTGTTTAGGTAATCCTGGAGCTGGTGGATGGTGTGCTATTCTTAGATATAAAGGGCATGAAAAGATTTTAAAAGGTGGTGAAAAACAAACTACAAATAATAGAATGGAACTTTTAGCTGTAATAAAAGCACTTGAAGCATTAAAAGAACCTTGTGAGATAGACCTTTATAGCGATAGTACATATGTATTAAAGGGACTGAATGAGTGGTTAGAAGGTTGGATAAAAAAAGATTTTAAAAAAGTAAAAAATGTAGATTTATGGAAAAAATATTTAGATGTTTCAAAAAAGCATAAAATAAATATAAATTGGGTAAAAGGTCATTCAGGTCATACAGAAAATGAAATTTGTGATAAAATAGCAAAAGAAGAAGCTCAAAAGTTACAAGGAGTCTAGATGTTACTTTCAAAGCAAGATATCATAGATAAAATAAAACAAATTCCACCGTTACCTCAAAATGTTAAAAATACTATAAATGCCTTAAAACAAGGAGACTTAAAAAAAGCAGCTGATAGTGCTGATAGTGATATAGTATTAAAACAAAAAATTTCTTCTATTGTAAATAGTGCTTATTTTGGATTTACACAAAAACTTACAGATACTCGTCAAATGTTTAGTGCTATGGGTTTAGAAATGGCAAAAAGTGTTGTTTTAAGTTATATGGTTTCTTTATTAGCACCTAAAGAATGGAAAATTTTTAAAGATTTGAATTTCGAAGAATTTCAAAGTGCTTTTTTGAATAATGCCAAAGAAGCAATTATTATTGAAACAAATGAAGAAATATATAAAAAATATGCAGATAGTATAGCTATTATACCTGTTAGTATATGTTTAATTGATGACTTATTAGGTGAAAAAAAAGAGAAAGTTGAATTATTAACACAAAGTAGTGGACTTGATTATGGTAAAATTCTAAAAAGATTTACAGGTATGAGTCTTTTTGAATTAGCAGCATTTGTAGCTAAGAAGTGGGAATTAGATGATGAAAATATAAATATTATTAAATTAATAGGCTGTGAATCTTGTGAAATTAAAGATGAAACATTAAAAAAGATTGTTGCTAGTATTCATTTAGAGTTTTTTTATTTAGTATCAAAACCACAGTTTTTTGATCTTAATAGTTTTATAGAATTTAATCCACAAGTTATTCAAATAGCTACTAAAAATTATGAAAGGAAAATAAATGAGGAATGAGAATATAAGCGAATTTTATGAGTGTTTGGGTTATGAGTTTCAAAATGAAAACCTAATAACCGAGGCACTTACACATAAAAGTTATACAAGAGAATATAATAATGAAAGGTTAGAGTTTTTAGGAGATGCAGTTTTAGATTTAGTTGTAGGTGAGTATCTTTTTGAAGAGTTTAAAAATTCAGAAGAGGGTACTTTATCAAAACTGCGTGCGGCGTTAGTAAATGAAAGTTCATTTGCTAAATTAGCAAATGAAATAAAACTTGGTGAATTTATATACATTTCACCAGCTGAAGAGCATAATAATGGAAGACATAAACCTTCTATTTTATCAAATGCTTTTGAAGCTGTAATGGGTGCTATGTATCTTGAAGCAGGACTTGAGAAAGTTAGAGAAATTACATTAAATCTTATTATAAAAGTTTATAAAGAGATAAATCCAGATAAATTATTAAAAGATTATAAAACTACACTTCAAGAAATAACACAAGCACATTTTGGATGTACACCAGATTATATTTTATTATCTTCTAGTGGTCCAGACCATAAAAAAGAGTTTGAAATTGGTGTATCTATAAATGATAAATTATATTCAAAAGCAAAAGGGCATTCTAAAAAAGTAGCACAGCAAAACGCAGCTAAAGATGCAATTGTAGCACTTAAAAAGGAATTACAGTTATGAATGAATTTGGAAAACTTTTTAAATTTATGACTTTTGGTGAAAGCCATGGAAAAGCTATAGGTGTTGTTATAGATGGAGTTCCAGCGGGACTTAAAATAGATGAAGAATTTATTCAAGCAGAGATGGATAGAAGAAAACCTGGACAAAATCAATTTGCAACACAAAGAAAAGAGGCTGATGAAGTAGAAATTTTAAGTGGTGTATTTGAAGGAGTTTCTACAGGTACACCTATTTCTATGGTTATTTTTAATACAAATCAAAAAAGCAGAGATTATAATAATATAAAAGATGTATTTCGCCCAGGTCATGCTGATTTTACATACCAAAATAAATATGGAATTAGAGATTATAGAGGTGGTGGAAGAAGTAGTGCAAGAGAAACAGCAGCAAGAGTAGCAGCTGGTGCTATAGCAAAACTTATTTTAAAAGAGATTGGAATAGAGATTGAAAGTGGTGTTATTGAAATAGGTGGTCTAAGAGCAGAAATAGAAGATTTTGAGTATGCAAAAAAAAGTGAAATTTTTGCTTTAGATAATACAAAAGAAGAATTATGGAAAAGTGCAATTATAGCTGCAAAAAAAGAGCATGATTCTTTAGGTGGGGTTGTAAAAGTAAGAATTAAAAATCTTCCTATTGGACTAGGTGAACCTATTTATTATAAATTAGATAATATTTTAGCAAGTGCTATGATGAGTATTAATGCTACAAAAGGGATTATGATTGGAAATCCTTTTTCACATCAATTAAAGGGAAGTGAGAATAATGACGAAATAACTAAGGATGGTTTTTTGAGTAACAATTCAGGAGGAGTTTTAGGGGGAATTAGTAATTCAGAAAATGTAGAATTTGAAATATATTTTAAACCAACTCCTTCTATATTTAAAGAGCAAAAAACAATAGATAAATTTGGAAATGAAGTTGATTTTAAACTTGAAGGAAGACATGACCCTATTGTAGCTATTAGAGGTAGTATAGTAGCTGAGGCTATGAGTGCTATTGTTGTAGCAGATATGTTACTTTTGAATATGACTAGAACAATGGGGAATATTAAAAAACTTTATCAATAAAGGATTTATTATAATGAAATAATAAAATAAATTTATAAAGGAGATTGTATGAAAAATATGCATATTAAAGAAACTAAATATACACCAGAGGTAAATTTAGATGCAGATAAAGGATTGATACAAATAAAGGGGAAGTCTTATCCAGAAAATACATTTGAATTTTATGAACCAGTTATTGAATGGATAAAAGAATATTTTAAAAATCCAAAAGAAGAAACTATAGTTGAAATGGAGATAATCTATTTTAACTCAAGTAGTTCTAAACTATTTTTTGATTTATTTGATATTTTAGATGAAGTTAAAGATAAACATAAAATAGTTGTAAAATGGATTTATGATGAAGAGAATGAAAATGCAGAAGAAGCGGGGGCAGATTTTCAAGAAGATTTTGAAGATTTAGATATTAGATTAATTATGAAAGTAGATAAAAATGATGGAAAATAAACTAATTAATGAAATTCAAAAGTTTGAAGGGGAATTTTCTAATTTAACTCAAAAAATAATCAAACATATGAAGAGACAAGAAAAGATTATGTCTCGAGCAGATAAGATACAAAGAGAAGAATATGATGAACTTCAAAAGAAATTAAAAGAAGTTGAAGAATTGCAAAAAATGCAAAAAGATTTATTAGAATCTTTTATTAAAATTTTAGCATATGCTATCGATGCTAAAAGTCCATATACTGGTGGGCATTGTGAAAGAATGCCAGAAATAGTTATTAATTTAGCAAAAAAAGCAAGTGAAGCAGAAAATATTGATTTTAAAATTCATAATGAAGATGAAGAAAGAGAGATTGAAATAGCTGCATGGCTTCATGATTGTGGAAAAATAGTTACACCAGAATATGTGGTAGATAAAGCAACTAAATTAGAAACTATATATAATAGAATCAATGAAATAAGAACTCGTTTTGAAGTAATTCATAGAGATTTAACTATTCAAGCTTTAGAAAAAAAATTAGCAGGTGAAGATTCTAAAGAAGTAGATGAGTGGTTAGCAAAAGAGCATCAAAAGTTACAAAAAGAGTTTGAATTTGTAGCAAATGCTAATGTTGGTACTGAATTTATGACAGAAGCAGATAAAGAAAAAATTAAAGAAATAGCAAAAAGAGAATGGATTAGACATTTTGATAAAACTTTAGGACTTTCTAGAGCAGAATTAAAAAGAATAAAAAAAGATGAAAAATTACCTGTAACAGAAAAACTGTTATCAGATAAACCAGAACATATTATTCCAAGAAATCAAAAAGAACTAAGAGATGCTGAGAAATTTGGATTTAAAATAAAAATTCCAGAAAATTTATATAATTATGGAGAAATTTATAATTTAACTATTCCAAAAGGAACATTAACTCCAGAAGAATTTTATAAAATTCAAGAACATGTTGTGATGACTATTAAGATGTTAGAGCAATTAAAATTTCCACCAAATTTAAAAAATGTTCCTTTATATGCTGGTAGTCATCATGAAAAATTAGATGGGACAGGATATCCTAGAAAATTAACAGCAAAAGATTTACCAATTCCATCTAGAATAATGGCAATAGCGGATATTTTTGAAGCACTTACAGCAAGTGACAGACCATACAAAGCTCCAAAAAAAATATCAGAAGCTGTACATATTTTAAGTGAAATGGTAAAAGCTGGGCATATAGATAAGGAATTGTTTAAATTATTTTTGAAAAGTGGGGTATATTTAGATTATGCCAAATCAAATTTGCAACCTTTTCAATTAGATGAATTAGATTTAGATTATTATCTAAATATATAGTTGTTTCAAAGGATATTAGATGACGGATATCAGTAAATTAGAGGCTATTCTAGAAGAAGATGGAATAGTTTTTTTAACTTATGGGGGGTTTTTAACACAATCTTTGATTGTTGCTATGACAGATGCATTAGAAAAAGAAGCAGAAAATTATGATTTATCTATGAAAATATCTCATAATATTTTTACTATTTTTATTGAACTTGCACAAAATATGATGAATTATTCTAAAAGAATAGCATCAAATGGACTTGATCCAAAAGGACTTATACTTGTTGGAAAAAATAAAAAAGGTCTTTATTATGTATTAAGTCAAAATGTTTTAAATGAAGAAGATAAAAATAAAATAGAACCTAAATTGAAAACTATTCAAAGTTTAAATAAAGATGAGATAAAAAAACTATACAGAGAAACTAGAAAAAGTGGTAAAGACACACATGATAAAGGTGGAGGTATTGGTTTTTTAGAAATAGCAAAAAGGTGTGAACAGATTGTTTATCAGTTTATTCCTATTGAAAATAGTAATAGATATTATTTTAAATTCAAAGCTATAGTGGGGAAATAAAACATAGTGGAGGGGAAAAATGAAGAAAATATTTGTGTTAATAATTTTTATTGTGTTTAGTTATGCTAAAAATAATAGTATAAATATATGCGATGATAATGCAGGATGGGCACCATATAGTTATCTAAATAAAAATAAAAAAGCATCAGGTTTTAGTATTGCTTTGATAAAAGAGATTTTTAAAAGATTAAATATGCAACCACATATTGATATGATACCATGGAAAAGATGTGTGTATTTAGTAGAGCATTTTGATAAAACTCATAAATATGAAATGTTTTTAGATGGTTCATATTCTAAAGAAAGAGCACAAAAATATTATCAATCACTACCAATATATTATACACATCAAGCGCTTTTTTACTCAGATAAAAAATTTAATAAGCAAGAAATCAAAAATATTATTAAAAATAACATAAATAAATTAAAGATGTGTGATGTAAACGGATATCAAACGGAACATTATAAAAAAGTATTAGGATATACTAGAAATATAGATAAAAGTGCTCAAAGTACATTTATGGTATTAAAAAAGATATCAAAAGGTAGATGTGATGCTATTGTTTGTTCTCAAGAACCTATATATGGTGGAAATATGATAGAACAATTCCATTTGCCAAAAGATATAAAAAGAATTGAATTGAAACAATATAAACCTATAGCATTTTATATTTGGGTAGCAAAAACATCACCTAGAGGAAAAGAGTTGATTACAAAAATTAATAAAGTCTTAGAAGAGATGAAAAAAGATGGTACTTATCAAAAATTGTATAAAAAATATGTTTTAGATGAGATGGAATAAAGGATATATTAGGTGATTAAAATATTAATCTTAAGTTTGTTATATATATTTTCTTTTGGGAATAATATAGTAAAAATATGTGATGATAGTGCCGGTTGGGCTCCATATGCATATCAAAAAAATGGGAAACCTGAAGGTTTTAGTGTTGCTTTATCACATGAAATATTTAAAAGATTAAATCAAAAAGTTTCATTTGAAATGATTCCATGGAAAAGATGTTTATATTTGGTAGAACATTTTAATATAGTACATAAATATGAGATTGTTGCAGATGGTTCTTATTCTGAAAAAAGAGCAAAAAAATATTATCAATCATTACCAATATATTATACACATCAAGTGCTTTTTTATTCAGATAAAAAATTCACCAAATCAGAGATTTTAAATATTATTAAAAGTGATGTAAATAGATTGAAAATGTGTGATGTAAATGGATATCAAACAGAACATTACAAAAAGGTATTAGGATATACAAAAAAAATAGATAAAAGTGCTAAAAATTTTGCAGTAGTTTTAAAAAAAATATCAATAGGTAGATGTGATGCTTTGATTGCTCCTAAAGAGATTGTTTATGCAGAACAAGTAATTTATAAAAATATTATTCCAAAAGATATTAAAAATGTAAAATTAAATCAATATAAACCATTAGCATTTTATTTTTGGATTGCTAAAACATCTTTAAGAGGTAAAAAGTTAGTTAATAGTATAAATAAAGAGATAAAAATAATTAAAAATGAAGGAATTTATCAAAAACTATATAATAAATATGTATTAGGTATGACAAAATGAGAAGTATAGTTTTTAAAACAGCAGTTATTATTGCTATTGTTTTGAGTATATTAATGTCTTCAATTGCAATATATATGAATAATATACAAAATAAAATAGTAGATGAATTACAAACATATCAAAAAAATTATATTATTAATCAACTAAATAGAACAGAACAATTAACAATGCAAAAAAAAATAAAATTTTTAAAAACTATTTTATTGTCTTTGAGTGGGGGATTGAGTGAGGCTTTATATAATCTAAATGATGATGCATTAAAGGCAATTTTTAAAAAATTATTAACTTCTGTAAATACTATAAAAGGTATATATGTCACTGATATTAATACAAATAGAATATATTTGGGGGCATATAAAGATAATAATAAAATAGTTTTTATTCATAGCAGAATGCCAAAAAAAATATTACAATTATCAACTATATCAAAACTAAATTTATTTTATGGAAAAGAATTATTAGGGTATGTAAAAATATATTTTGATGATACTGAATTATTAAAAGAGATAACATTTTTAAAAAATCAGGATTTAGAAAATTTTGAAAAATATTCAAATAAAATAAATAAAGAGATACATCAAAAACTTTATATGCAAGTTATTATTTTTATTATATCTATTATATGTGTAATTATTTTTATTAGTATATTATTATTTGTATTTGTAAAAAGGCCATTAAATGTTTTTCAAAAAGGATTAAATTCGTTTTTTAAATATTTGTCAGATTCTAGTGTGAAAGTAGAAAAAATTGATATTGATACAGATGATGAAATAGGGCAAATGGCAAAAGAGGTAAATAAAAGTATTGAAGTAAGTATGAAACTTCATAATGAAATTAATAATTTAATGAAAATTGTAGATAATAATGTTTTAATAGCTGAAATAGATGAAAAAGGTAAAATAATTGGTATTACAAATGCTTTTTGTAAAACTTTGGGATATAAAAAAGGAGAAATTTTAAATAAAGATTTTACTCAATTTATTCATGAAGATAGTAAAACGACCTTAAATCATTTATGGAAAACTATTACAAATAATAAAATTTGGAAAGGTGAATTAAAAATATTCAAAAAGAATAGAGATATTTTCTGGATAGAATTAGTAATGTCAAAACAGATGAATGAAAATAATAGGTATAAGTATGTTGCTATTGCATATGATATTACAAACAAAAAGAAAGTAGAAGAATTAAGTAAAAATTTAGAATTAAAAGTAATACAAAGAACAAAAGATTTAGAACAAGCAAAAAAAGAGATAGAAATAATCCATAAACATACTCAAGAAAGTATAAAGTTTGCTTCATTATTACAAAATGCACTTTTACCAGATAAAAATATTATAAATAAATATTTTAAAGATATATTTGTTTTTTGGCAACCAAAAGATATAGTTGGAGGGGATATATATTTATTTGAAGAATTAAGATATAAAAACGAATGTTTATTGATGGTGATAGATTGTACTGGACATGGAGTGCCTGGTGCATTTGTTACAATGCTTGTAAAAGCGATTGAAAGAGAAATAGTTTCTAAAATTATAGAAGATAAAAGTTTTGATGTAAGTCCTGCTTGGATATTAGGTTATTTTAATAAAACTATTAAAAAATTATTAAAACAAGATGAAAACAGTAAAAATAATGCAGGATTTGATGGAGGTATTTTATATTATAATAAAGATCAAAATATTATTAAATATGCAGGTGCTAATACACCACTTTTTTATGTAGATGATGAAGTGAAAATATTAAAAGGAGACAGATATTCTGTAGGATATAAACAATGCGATATAGATTATCAATACAAAGAGAGTATTATTGAATTAAAAGATAATATGAAGTTTTATATTACTACAGATGGTTATTTAGATCAAAATGGAGGAGATAAAGGCTTTCCTTTTGGGAAAAAAAGATTTAAAAAATTAATAGAAGAAAATCATCATTTACCAATGAAACAACAAAAAATAGTATTTATAAATGAATTTATTAAATATAAAGAAGATGAAGAACAAAATGATGATATTACATTGATTGGTTTAGAGATTTAGATTGTTTTAGGAATTTTTTTAAAGATTTAGTTTCTTTATATCCTATTTTATAAGAGATTAGATTTAAATAATTTTTTATTTCTTTGGGTGGAATATTAGTTTTTTTTGAATATTTTTTTAAAATATATTGAGGTATATATATTTTTGTAGATAAAAATTTATTTATCATTTTTTTATATCCTTTTTTGTTTTTATTAATACAAAATCTAGCAAATACAAAAGGTAGTTTATATTTTTTATACCATAAATGAGCTAAATCTTGACAAGATGAGTCTTTATAATATCTTTTTAAAGCTTTGTCACCTATTAACACTTCCCCTTTTTGATTTAAAATTTTAGCTAATATATTTGATGTATTACTTTCAATATCATATTTTGTATCACCTTTGCAAACTAAAACAGATAATACTTTTTGGTTAGCTATAATACCCGCATCAAGACATAATTTGTTTTTTGATTTTATAGACGAAATAAATGCAGCATCTACTATTTTATTTTCAAACATTTGATTTATTTTTGAAGGATAAGATTTTTTTGTAGTATAATTGTAATAATATTTTTTCATAAATACATGAAAAGGTAATAAATTTAAATAATCTATATAACCAAACAAAGTAATCCTTTTATAATTGTAAAATTGTAAAAGAAATTATACTATTTTATTTTAAATATTTTAGCAAAAAGGATAAATTTGAAAGTAATAATTAAATTTTTAGGACCAATATCAAAAGATGATTTAGAAGTAGAGATTAATTCTAGTGAAGACTTAAAAGAGATAATAAAACAAAATGTGGATAGTGAATGGTTAGATAAAATAGCTGTAGCTATAAATGATGAAATAGTTTCTAATTTAGATAATATTAAAGATGGTGATGTAATTTCATTACTTCCACCTGTTTGTGGAGGCTAAAAATGGTAGAAATTTATAATGGTGGATTGCCAGTTGAAGAGATTTTTAATAAATGGTATAAATTAAAATGGGGTGGAATGTTACTTACTTTTACAGGTATTGTAAGAGATGATGGTGGAATTGCAGGACTTAGTTTTGATATATACGAACCAATGCTTAATGAATGGTTTAAAAAATGGGAAGATAGAATTTTAATGGCACATAGCAAAGGTGATGTTTTAGTAGGTGAGACATCTTTTATGTGCGGAGTTTATTCTAAACATAGAGAATTTAAACTTATTGAAGAGTTTGTAGAAGATTTTAAAGCAAATGCACCTATTTGGAAATATGATTTAAAAGATAATAAAAGAATTTTTGCATCTGATAGAGCAAAGGTATTACCAAATGCTGGGATTTTAGTATAAAGGATAGATATGGCACATATTAGTTTTGAAGAGAGTATTGAATTATTAAATAAATTAGAAGTTAAAAGTAGAACTAAAAAAGTTTTTATTGAAGAGGCTTTAGGATATGTATTAGCACAAGATATAATCGCAAAATACAATAATCCATATATGCCAACAGCTAGTATGGATGGATATGCTATTAAATATAGTGATATTGATAAAGATATAAAAATAATAGGAGCAAATCCTGCTGGTAGTTTTGAATATGATACTTTAAATGATACAGAAGCAATAAAAACTTTTACGGGTAGTTTTATGCCTAAAGGAAGTGATACTTTAGTGCCTATTGAAAATGTTGAGGTAGATGGTGATATTTTAAAAGTACATACTAAAGTAAATAAAGGCTTTAGTGTAAGAGAAGTAGGTGAGGATTTTAAAGAAAATGAAATTATTATTCCAAAAGACACTAAAATTACATTTGCTGAAATAGGTGTAATGGCGAGTCTTAATATTATCAAAGTAGAAGTATATGATAAAGCAAAAATAGGTGTAATTGCTACAGGTAGTGAGATTTTAGACCTTGGAGAAGAGGGAGGATTTGGGCAAATCCATTCATCAAATAATTATACTTTAAGTAGTGTTGCTAAGTTTTATGGATTTGAATCTACAAATTATGGACTTATTAGAGATGATAAAGCAAAAATAAAAGAAAAAATACTTCAAGCGTTAATGGTAAATGATATTGTAGTAACTACAGGTGGTGTTAGTGTAGGTGATTATGATTTTGTAAAAGAGATTGCTGGTAGTTTTGATGTTGTTTTTCATGGAGTAAATATCAAACCAGGACAGTGGATAATGGTAGCAAAAGTTGGTGAAAAATATATCGTTTCACTTCCAGGATTTCCTTATAGTAGTTTTGTTACATTTTTATTATATGTATTACCTTTAGCAGATAAAATTACACATACAAATTCACTTTCATATATTAAAGCAAAATTAAGAGATGATTTTAAAAAAATAAATCCAAAAACACAATTTGTAGCTGTGAATATTTCTTATGAAGATGGAGAATTTATTGTAGATATTAGAAATAAGAAAAAAGGAAGTAGTGGAATTCTTACAAATTTAGTAAATAATTATGCTTTAATGCAATTAGATGTAGGATTTTATGAATTAAAAGCAGGTAGTGAAGTAGATGTGATTGTGTATAATAAGCAATTTTTATAAAATTTGTTCATTTTTTATTCACAAAAGAGATTTTTTTATGTATAATTCTGATTACAAAGTGTTAAGTAGGGATACGCAAGCCGAACGGACTTTGAAAGTAGTTGAAAGTACTACAAATAATAAAATTTTAAGGAGAAAATAATGAAAAAAGCATTATTTTTATTATTCGCATTAGCAACTGCAGCATTCGCTGGTGAAACTTTAGAAGCTTACTCTGTATTAGCAGCAGTAGTTGGTCTTGGTATTGCAGCTCT
>Ga0256843_1001071_pt1 | contig 22206 bp, 19 predicted proteins | sample AlvinellametaG_FD_191572 | JGI IMG/M metagenome (GOLD analysis project Ga0256843, IMG submission 191572) | Pompeii worm associated microbial communities from hydrothermal vent at the East Pacific Rise, Pacific Ocean - Alvinella | ecosystem: Host-associated > Annelida > Integument > Unclassified ... | reverse complement strand
TTTCATGGATGGCGATGCTTTTCTATCTTCCGCGTCTTTTCATCTACCACAGAGAACATGCGGACAATAAAGCGTTCGGTGAAGTGGTTGAGGTACAGGAGTATAAACTCTACCACTACATCGGTGTGCCTGCCATGTGGGCGACGATCCTTTCAGGGAGTGCAATGCTCTACCTGAACCCCAGGATTTTTCAAAGCGGAGGATGGATGCATGCCAAACTCTTCTTTGTTGCACTGCTTATTGCATACAGTTTTTCACTGAACAAGATACGCAAGACACTCAAAGAGAACCCTTACTATAAAACAGGAAAATACTTTCGTGTTTACAATGAAGTGCCTACCCTGTTGATGATCTTTATTGTGATCATGGTTGTGGTCAAACCTTTTTAGGCGATAAACCTAAATTATTTTGTGTTATAATCATTCAATTCAAAACATATGAAGGATAAACTTATGGAACTACCAGCTTTGAAACTTCCGGCAATTGAACTGCCGTTTGATATCCCTACACTGATGCACCCGCCGGTCGATCATTTTGCGATCGCAATACCGATCTTGGTACTGATCATCGAGATTATTAACCTTGTGGCAAAGAAAAGAGCGATCGGCGTACTCTCTTTCGTTCTATTGGCATTGGGTGCTGTTGCCGTTGTTGCTGCATACTTTACCGGACTGCATGACGGGAAAGAAGCATTTGATGCATTGACTCAGGCAGGACAGGCTGAACTGAAAGAGCATAAACTATTAGGTAGCTATCTGGTGATCGCATCTGTGGTGGTGCTCTTCTTCAAGCTTCTCTCTGCGATGATCAAGAGAGGTATGATGAAGGCATTGTTCCTTCTTGTTCTTGTTGTCTTCGTAGCCGGTATCCTCAAACAGGGTAAAGACGGTGGAGAACTTGTTTATGAGCATGGTGCGAATGTTGAAAGAGTAACAGATCTTGATAGTGAACTCTTTGATGCAAAAGAGGAGCTTGATGAGCTGAAAGAGGAGATGAAATCTACTTCTGAAAAAGCGGCAGAAGAGGTAGAAACAGTGAAAGAAGCGGTAAGCAAAGCAGTCGATACAGCAACGAAAAAAACTTCTGAAGCAGTAGAAAGTGTTAAAGAGAGTACGGCAGAAGCGGCAAAGACTGTTGAAGAAAAAAGTTCGGAGCTGATGGATGCTGCGAAAGAGAAAGCTGCGGAAGTCAAAGAACAGATCGTACCTGAGACTTCAGAGATCGAAAAAGTACCACAGGCAGAAGAACAGCCTGATGTAGCAACACACTAAGTCTTATATCCTTTCTTCTCCTTAAGGGAGAGATAGGATCTTCTTTTTATTCCTTATACTACTCCTTAGCAGATAACAATTTTTGTTATCAAATACTTTTAATAATTTTTAATTATACATATTAAGCTATTACGCTGTATAATTTAAAAAGTCTCATAAATATAACAAATATAGATGATGAATATAGTCAAGGGGGGAGAGGAAAGTGGAAAAAAATAGTATATGCTGTCCCTTATTGGTTGTCGATGATCATGATATTGTGTGTGCAGGTGTTACATCTTTGTTAAAAAAACATCAACTGTGCAACGATGTAGAGCATGTACTCACTTATGAAGAACTCATGGAAGCGCTTTCTCGAAAAGTATTTAAGATGTTGATTCTGGATCTGAATTTGGGAAAATATAATGGTCTTCATATGATTAGAGAGATCACAGATCTCTATCCGTCCATTAGAATACTGGTTCTGAGTATGTATCCTGAAGATCCATATGCGCTGCAGTGTATCCATGAAGGTGCAAGCGGCTATGTTAATAAAAAGCATGTTCTTACTGAACTTGCACCAGCACTTGAGAAGATAAGCCAAAATAAAACCTATATCTCCTCTGAATACGAAGATACACTTCTTATGGGAACTGAACTTTCCAAAAAAGAACATACTTCAATTTCGCTTCTTTCACAGAGAGAATTTGAGATCTATAATCTGATTGTGTCAGGTATGAGCTTTAAAGATATCGCCGAAAAGCTGAATATTTCGTCTAAAACAGTTTCTGCACACCATACACATATTTTACAGAAACTCTCCCTTTCCAATACAACACAGCTTATTCACTATGCATTGCAACATAATCAAACAACCTTATAGAATTTTCAGATATTAGTTAAAACAATAAAATCATATCTTTAGGAAAAGTCCTATTTTATTTTTCTTTGAACTACTATAAGATTAAAAGATCATTACGGATAGGAGATAAAATGAAAAAAAGGGTATTGATTGTGGATGACTTTGAATACAATATTGCATTTGAAGAGAAAGTTATTATCTCTTTAATGGAGGAGAACAAGGTACATATTGAAGTGGATATGGCATTGACAGTTTCTGAAGCATTGCAGAAAATAGAGGAAAACAGAGAATATGATGCAATGGTAATCGATATGAACCTTCCTGACGGATCAGGTAGCGATATCGCAAAAGCAGCTTTGAATAAAAGTGAAGAGACAAGGATTGCAGCATTGACACTTTACCCAGAAGTGTATCAGGAACATAAAGCACTTTTTGATATGTTTCTTAGAAAACCGATCATACCTAGAGACTACAAAAAGAAATTTACCTATCTTCTAGACTTGCCAGAGCTCTAGTATGTCAAAGTATAACTTCAAGTAAGGACTAATAATAGATGAGACAGGCCATAGTGACAAGTGAAACATTGGATACAATCGATTTTATACCTACTGTGATTATTGGGTTTTATCAGAATACACATGCTGGGATGTTCGGTACATATTTTGAAAAACTAAAAGAAGATTTTCCGGATGTAGATATTATTGGATGCAGTAGTGAGAGCAATATTTACAATAAACTACCTTTTGTAGATAAAAGTGATGATCACCTGTGTGTTTTTGTCTGTCTGGATATACAAAAAGAGGCATATAAAATCAAACTTTATGACATTGAAAATGTAATGGAGGAAAAAGAAGAGCAGGATGAGACATATAGTGCGATGATGTTTTGCAGCCGCTACTTTACTTCTTTGGAAGAATTGATCGCAAGATTTCAGAGTAAAGAGAAGTATCAGCCACTTCTTGGTGCAATTGCAGGTGTTGCTAAAGAGACAAAACAGAGAGGGACAGTTTTTTACAATGGGAATTATTATGAAGATCATCTATTGCTATGGTTGATCGATCAAAAGTGTTACCGTCTGGAAGGTAAAAGTATTTATCATTTTCAACCTGTTGGATTTGAGATGGAAGTAACAAGAGCTGAAGATACTACACTCTATGAGATCGAGAATCGTCCTGCACTTGAAGTGCTTGAAGAGATTGTTGGTGATATTAGTAAAGAGACAATTACCTCATTTGATCATCCCTTTTTTCTTAAAGAGAAAAACAAAGTGCCATTTGCACACTCCCCACTATGCTCGATACATTCGGTAGATAAAGAAGATGGCAGTATCCATCTCTATCGCAGTGTGAAAAAGTATGCCAAACTGAAGGTAGGAGTCTCACTTGGAAGAGAAGAACAGGAGCAACAGCTTAAAGAGTTTAAGACATTCAAAAATAGAAAGAATGCGGTTGCTTTTTTGTTTAATTGTGTAGGGATAAAAGCAAATCTTGGATTGATGGAGTTCGTCTATCTCATGGATTTGAAAAAGAATCTTCATGTACCATTCATTGGGTTTCATTCATTTGGAGAGATTGGTTCCATCAACCCTGAAAATTTTTCTATGCTGCATAACCAGACGATCTCAATTGCCATATTGAGTGAACGGGAGGATGAGGCATGCAACTAACAGCGTATCGACGAGAACATGTTAGAAAGATTATTGGTAATGGTTTCGAGATACCTAGCAGAGTCTTTGAGACACTTTTGGATGAGTTCAATGCGTTCTTGGAAGAGGATGACAGAACTTTTCTCTATAATGTACACTATATTCTTTATCAGAAAAAAGATATTCAGGTAACACAAAAGGTACTTAGGTCTATTGTTGAAACATTTATATTTCTTTATGAGGATGTTTCTGATGAAAAGGATCGGGAAATTGTCAAAAAACAGTTTGATCTTCTTTTTGATACACTCTTCATTCAACGCTGTTTCTACTCTAAAAAGATTGAAGAACGGGCAAAAACAGCACAGAAGATTCTTTTGCATACAACAGAGCGGCTCAGTGAGACGATTGCGACACAGGAACTGATGATCGCCAATATCTCTCATGAGATGAGAACGTCACTCAATGCAATTTATGGGTATTTACGTATTATTGATGAAAAAAACACACTCAGTGGAGAGGAGCGGCAGTTTCTTCAAAAAGCCAATCATGCAACTCTCGCACTCAAATCGCTTGTCAGTGATATTTTGAATGTTACCAAACTCAATTCCGGACAGCTAGAGATTCAAAATGAATATTTCTGGATTGATGATATGTTAATGCAGTGTATAGACAATATTGCTTTGGATCTGAAGAAAAAAAAGAAGATTACTCTGTTGACAGAGATCCCTTTTCTTCCTATTAAAGTGTATGGAGACAAAGCACATATTATGGAGATATTGGTCAACCTTTTGAGTAATGCAGTGAAATATACTGAAAAGGGAACCATCAAGCTTGAAGTACAGTATAAACAGCTTAAGGAAGGATATCGGGTCAATTTCAGTGTAGAAGATACAGGTATAGGTATGACACCTGACCAGATTAGAACGGTCTTCTCTCCCTATAGTCGGTTTAAAACAGAAAAGCAAGGATTGGGGCTTGGATTACATATTGCCAATGAACTGACAAAAAAGCTTAATGGAAAGTTGCAAGTAGAAAGCAGGTTTGGGAAAGGAAGCCGTTTTGAATTTCAGATCAGTTTTCATAAAACCAAAACCTCTTCTGTCGAAGTGAACGGCAGACATTTCTGCTTTTTCATTGATGAATCTAATTATATCGATAATAGATCAAGACTGGAATTTTTGAAAAAGAATGGGGCAGAGATACATGTATTCCACAAAGAGACAGAGTTTATCAATTTTCTGTTGACACTGGGGAAATGCATTCCCGATATGGTTTTTGTGACAACAGGCGCAGAGGGGTATGCCAAATTCGATGCATTGATCTATTATCTTAGAACACTTCCTGTTTACAAGAAGACTATCTTTATTGCAGAACATATCAGGCAGCATTTGGCATTGAACTTTTTTGATGCTGTCTATGAACATGCAGCGCCGGTGAATGTTTATGACAAACTGCTCAATACAGTGAAGCATGAGTATAAAAATGAAGAAGAGAATGTTTCCCTTCTTGTCATAGATGATACAGAAACGAATTTGGATATTTTCAAACTGTTTGTTTCAAAGCGTTTCCCGAATATTACGATAGATCTTGCAGGAGGAGGATATGAAGGGATCGGTATGTTCAAGATCAAGGAGTATGATATTGTCTTTCTTGATCTTAAAATGCCTGGTCTGAACGGTTTTGAAGTTTTGAAAAAATTGGAAAAACTTGGTTCTCTACCACCTATCTACGCCTTCTCTGCTGATATCTATAAATCGAATTTTGAAAAAGTGGAAGAGTATGGATTCACTGGTTTGCTGGAGAAACCTTTACAACCGGAGAAACTGTTTAAAATTATACAAAAGGTGATCGATGCAAAAGATAATAGATGAAACAAAAGAGAGAGCATACCAATATTTAAAAGAGTTTGGATTTGAAGAGAATGAAATCGTTCCGGTAGTTAGCAAAGGTATTTTTGAGTTAACTACAACACTGGAGAAACTAAGAACACTTCTTGTTCCCTGTCATGAATATGATCTTGAACTGTTGGATGATCTTCTGCATGCATTAAAAGGATTGCTTTTTCAATTGGGAAATCATCTGCTGGCAGAGAGAATAGAAGAGTTGCGTGTGTATGATAATACAGAGATACTTTGTGAAGAGCTGAAAAGAACACTTTATTTAGAAGAGTAAGAAAAATCCTATAGACTTCCTGTCCATTTGAAGTTACACTAACGGTATCTCAGATGAAATACAGGAGTAAAGATGTTGAAAGCTATAAAAAACTTTCAAAAGATAGGTATTATCTCTATTTTATGTGCCAATATACTGTTTGCTATGGATATCATGGGATTGCCGCAGGCAGTTGATGTAGCAGGCAAGCAGAGAATGTATACGCAGCGAATGCTTAAAGATTACGCTATGATCGGTGTAGAAAATACCTTTGGAAATCCACAAGAAGATTTGAAGAAAGTGATGGCAAGCTTTGAAGATCATCTTGATGCATTGATCAGATTTAACAAAGACACAAAGACAGCAGAGAGCCTGCAGAAAGTTAAATCAATGTGGAAACCGATCAAAACTGCATTGAATGAATCTCCCCGTAAAGAAAAAGTTGGAAAGCTACAGGACGACCTTGAAAATTTACTCAACCAATCTAATGAGACAGTTGGTCTGTTTGTTCAACAAACAGGAAAAAAATCTGGAGAGATTATCAATATTTCAGGACGACAACGTATGCTCTCTCAGCGTATGGCAAGTTTATACATGTTGAAAGTATGGGGAGTGAACGATCCTAAATTCAAAGAGAAGATGAACAAGTCGATGTCACTTTTCAAGGATTCTCTTGAAAGACTGAAAAAATCAGATATGAATACTCCTGAAATTACAGCACTGCTAAAAAAGGTAGAAAAATCCTTTCAATTTTTTGAGATTATGAACCGCTCCAACTCAAAATTCATTCCGGCACTTATCTACAAGAAATCCAATGACATCTTAAGAGATATGAATACTGCAACTGGATTATATGCAGCACTGGAATCAAAATAAAGAGGGAGAAGTAAAATGAAAAATATATGGATGAAACCGATGGTTATTATGTCAGTATCTGTGTTGATGCACTCTGGTCAACTTTTAGCAGAAGAAGTAGGTAAAACAGTACAAACTGTACAGAAGTATCAGCTTGCGATACCTGATATGATGCAGTTGATAGATGTTGCAGGAAAGCAGCGTATGCTCTCTCAGAGGATTGCAAAAGATTATCTGTATGTTGGAAGAAAAGTGGCGCTATCCAAATCGAAAAGACAACTTAAAACATCACTTGAAGGGATTGCTAAAAACCATCAAGTCCTGGTAGAATCGATCAATGATCCAGAAATCCGAAACCTTCTTTCATTTGTAGCGTTGAGTATGGAAGATTTTAAAGAGACTGCAAATGAGCCATTTAGTCTGGATAATGCCCAATTAATCATCGATTTAAGTGAATCAATGTTGGAAGGAAGTCAGTATGTAGTCGACTCTCTTAAAGAGAAAGTCAAACAGAATGAATCGGTTATTGTCGGTAAAGCGGGTAAGCAAAGAATGTTGGCACAGCGTATTGCCAAATATTATATTGCCTATCAGGCAGGAATCAAAGATAAAAATACTGTTGATCAAATGAGATCGGCAGTTGCTGAATTTGAAAAAGCACACAAGGTATTGATGGCAAATCCGTCAAATACTCCGGAGATAAACCGGAAACTAAATGATATAGACCGTCTGTGGAAGATTGTCTATAAGTTCTATCTTAATATTGAGAAGGGTGGTTTACCGCTGATTGTTTTTAATACAACGGATGATATTACCAAAAAGATGGATAAAATTACTGCAATGTACGTAGCACTTTCAAACTAAAGGGATGAGGATGAAAAAGATCGTAAGTGCAGTTTTATTACTGTGGGGTATTGGTATTCATGCAGTTGAAAGTACTGTACCGCAGGAGAAGATGAAAATGAGCAGAGGTGATGTTAAAATTATCGAGGCAACAGAGAATATACGATATTTAAGTCAAAAGATTGCAAAAGAGTATCTTTTCTTCTACACATATCCGGAAAACAGGAGGATCAAAGAGGAACTCTATACAACACTCAAAGACTTAAGCAGTAATTTACAAACTATTTCTGCTGTGACTAAAGATGCCGATACCAATAATCTTCTTGAATTTTTGGCATATAGTAAAGAGGAGATTTTAAATATACTTAAAAAAGAGCCTACCAATGAACAGGCTATCTTGATGCTGGATTATAGTGAAACACTTCTTGAAGGAGCTGATTCCATAGGGCGTACCTATGCCTACAGCTTCTCTAAAGAGGAAGAGATGCTTGTCGCATCAAAGAATGTCTCTTATCTTCTGGAGCGTATTATGAAGTACTATATGGCACTTTATCACGGGTATAACACACAAAACAATAGGCTTAATCTCTATCGATCTGTTACAAAACTCAGAGATTACCTTGTAAAACTCAATGACTATGTATATCCAGAGAAAATAGAAAAGACACGCCAAAAAATTAATTTTGTTTGGCAGAGAGATCGGCGTATTTTGGATAAGTTGGATCAGTACTTCATACCGATCTTGTTATCTGATTCTGTTGTTTTTCTTGAAAAGAAAATCGATATCTTGGCACGCTATCACAGTCAAAATTTATAGGTAAGGGGATATTTATGAAAGCTATGAGTAATAAGTCGGTCTTTTTTCTTCTGTTACTGATCGTTATTTCTGCATCTATTGTTTCTTCTTACTATACCTATACGCTATATCAGGATTATATGGTTTCTTTGAAAAATACAAAAGATATTACTTTTATCAGCAAGGTTGACAGACTGATAACAAAGATTATGGATGAGCTGCAAAGCAGTGCAAATTATTTAAGCAAAGCGGATAAAAAAGATGCAGTTGTACTGCAGCAGAAAAGAGAAGAGATATCAAGGGATCTCCATGATATTGAATTGTGGGTTGCTTCAAATAGAGAATTTGACAGATATCATAGTTATATCTCAGAAGTGGCAAAGAGTCTTGGGTATGTGCATTCCAAGATCGATACGTTTAGTAAAGATTATAGAAATATCTTTTTCGATGAGTATGACGGAAATATTTTTCAGCAGCTTCTTGTAATGCTTGAAGATGTATCAAAAAAGAAACTGCAAGTGAAAAACCCCAGTTTACTCAAAACATTTATTATGTTTGAACGATTGAAATATCATTTAGCGTTAGAACGTGCCTATTTAACCTATATTATGAATAGATCACTGCCACTTCAACAGAAAGATCTTATAGCATGGGAGCGACTGCAAAAATCCAATATTCTGCCTTTATATAATGTCTCTTCGGTAGCAACAGATCTTACTGCTTCAGATTTTGAATCGCTTGGTCTTGATGAAAAAGTGATAATACTTGCAGATTCGCAAACAGGAAAATATACGATCGATCCTCAAAAGATTATAGATATTTTTGATAAGAAAATGATGTTTGTACAAACAATACAGGATCATATTCTTCAGCAGGTTACCCATATGTTGACAGGAGATACTGTTCAGAAAAAAGAGATTATGATGCAATATGTATATGTTTCGATTTTCTTTGCAGGTATTTTCTTTTTCTTGTTATATCTTTTCCGTGTAATGCACAAAGAGAAGAAGATGCTTGAACATACACTCAAAAGCATTGAGATCGGTTTGACACCGGAGAAGAACAGAGAACTTAAAGATATTATATCTTCACGGGATAACAGTAAGATTTATGAATTTCTTGCACAGACAATCAATGAGGCCAATGAAGCCAATAAAGAGACGTTTCTTGCGAATATGTCTCATGAAATCAGAACGCCACTGAATGGAATTATCGGCTTTACTGAACTGTTGAAAGATACACCACTGAACGTAGAACAAAAAGAGTTTATTGATATTATTCATACCAGTTCCAACCATTTGGTCGGTATTATTAATGATATTCTAGACTATTCTAAAATGAGTGCGGGTAAACTGGAAATCGAATCCGTTCCATTTCTTGCGTATGAAGTATTTGAGGCGGCAGTTGAGTCATATGCAGCCAAAGCATTCTCTAAAAATATTGAGCTTGGGATCTATATAGAACCATCCATTCCCCAAACATTAATAGGAGACCCGACGAAAGTCTCACAGGTGATCATTAATTTGATCAGCAATGCAACAAAGTTTACACCAGTACACGGTTCGATTGATGTTTTTATTTCCAAAGTATTTGAATATGATGATGAGATCGGATTGGCATTTGTGATCAAAGATACCGGTATCGGTATCTCTAAAGAACAGAAAGAGAAGATATTTGAAGCCTTTTCTCAGGCTGATGGTTCAACAAGTAGAAAATATGGAGGAACCGGTCTTGGACTCTCTATCTCAAGTAAGTTAGTATCATATATGGGTGGTACACTTGATGTCGAGAGTAAGGAGGGAGAGGGAGCAAGCTTTTTCTTTACTTTAAAATTCAGAAAATCAGAAGAGGAGTCAAAAAATTATGCCCAAAAATACAAAGGGCTTCGTGTTGCACTGGTCTTGCCTTCTGAAGAAATATATAGGCAGGTAGATATTAACCTGGTGACCTATTTTGACTATCTTGGTGTTGATTTTAAAATGTATTATGGTGATGAGATATTTGAACAGGAATATGCTGAGATGCCGGATGTACTTTTCTTTTCACAAGAGTATACGAGGAAAGAGGGAGAACTTGAACGATATTATGACTTACCGACAAAACTGGTACTTCTGACAACTGGAGAGATGCAGCGGGACTTTAAAGTCCCGACAGATAAAGTAACGAAAATTGTGTATAAACCAATAAACTTTACAAAAATCATTACTGTGCTGGAACTCTGTACACAAATTGAAGTACAAGAAGAGGTTATATCGAAGTCACCGTCCTATTATCGTTTTAATAATATACATGCACTTGTTGCCGAAGACAATGTGATTAATCAAAAACTGATTACACGGGTTCTGAAAAATTTCGGATTGGACATAACAATTGCAAGTAATGGTAAAGAGGCATTTGAATTACGAAAACAGAATGATTATGATGTAATCTTTATGGATATTCAGATGCCTGTGATGGGAGGGATAGAAGCTACCCGTGAAATCATTCATTTCGAGAATCGTAATCATAGAAAACATATCCCTATCATTGCTTTGACTGCCAATGCGTTAGAGGGAGACAAAGAGAAGTATTTGGAAGCAGGGTTGGATAACTATGCTTCCAAGCCTATTGATATAGAGCATATTCAGCAATTGTTACTAGAGTATTTTCCTCAGAATATTAAGCGGGAAGAGGAAACACCTAAAGAGGAAACAGTAGCAGAAAAGGATGAGACAATGTCTATGGTTGAAGTAGGTAATGAACAGGCTTCTGCTGATGAAAAGAAGACAACATTATTAGAGATGAATCATGACAGTATAGATGTAAAAAAAGAGATGGATATACTGCTCTATCATCCTCTTCCTATGATTGCCAATCTTTATGAAAAGATTTTATACAACCTGGGTTACCGTGTAGAGAAGGTGATCGATGCAGAATTGTTTTCGGAGAGGTTAGAACACCAGCATTACAGATGTGTTGTCTACTATGCACTTCCACTAATAGAGCGTAATATGTTGGTTATGAAGGTTATTACTGATCGTAAGTTCAGACAGCTTGTATTGATTCAGAATGAGAATGAAGCATGTTATTTTGATTGTGATACCTTTGTGCAAGGTGGGGAAGTTTCACAGCTGCAACAGAAACTGGCAGACTTGCTACAGCATGTTGCATAGGCAATTTCTTCTCTTTTGTTATGACGCACCGTCTCCTGTGTTGTCATAATACTCCAATTCATATCGTTCATCTGGTTCTACCTTTTTTAGATTTGCCAGCCAGTATGCCATTTGGTCTATTTGCTCATCGCTGAGTGCCTGAGCAAAGGAGATCATGATAGTACCGAAGGCACTGCGTGTTTTCCCCTTTTTAAGGTTTTTGAGTCTCTCTTTGAGTAAGCCTTCCGGTTTGCCTTGCAGTCTTGGTGTTGCACCTATACCTTCTGCAAAAAGACCGTGACAGGAGCTGCAACCGTTCTTTAGATACAATGCTTCCATTTTATTTCCTGACGCATTACCTGCATATAGAAAAATCGTAGAGAGAAATAGGATTGTCAATGGTTTTTTCATGGATATTCCTAATTATGTACTGTATACATTATTGACATAACGTTATCATAGTAAAAACTTCTGAAATAAAAGAGTGATACGAATCTTTAAACATCATTAAAATATAACATAAATACAAAATAATCAATATATCTTTATTTGGTTATTAGTATAATGAGTAAAGGTGATAACAGATTCACCTTATTTAGATGAAAAGGCCAAACCTGTTGTGAAGCAGGGACGGAAAGTCATGGGACTTGAAAAAAGAGCACTATCAAGTTCGCCAGACCGCCATAACTTCAGTGGAGACCACACATTTTCTTCTGATTTTATTTTGGTTCCTTTTTACATGAAGTAAATAGAAAAAGGAGTTAAAATGATTGTTTTCCCCCGTACATTCATGATGTTTTTCTATTTTCAGTAAATAAAGTAGGCATTTTGAAAATATTTTTTTTCGTAAAATGCTATGGACGCAGAAGGAACGTTTCTATACAATAAAGTGTGGAGATTGATTATATGATAATTGTAAAGGAGTTAAAATGACAGCGTTAAGAAGAGGCTACAGGAGTATGCTGGTAATGTGTCTGTTTTTAGGTACATCACTGTTTGCTATAGAGATTCAGAATCTCTCTCAGGCAGTAGATGTAGCAGGTAAACAGCGTATGTATACCCAGCGTATGCTTAAAGACTATGCTATGATAGGGCTGAAGAACAATTTTGGAAATCCGCAGAAGGATCTAAAAATGATCATGCATGATTTTGAAGATCATCTTAATGCACTGATTGCGTTCAATAAAGATCCGGAGACAGCAGAGAGTCTTGAAAAAGTAAAAAAGATGTGGGGACCGATCAAGGCTGCACTGAATGAACCACCGAGCAAAGAAAAGGCAGGTAAAATGCAGGAGGATCTGGAGGCTCTGCTCAAGCAGTCCAATGAAGCGGTAGGGCTTTTTGCCAAACAGACAGGGAAAGAGTCTGGAGAGATCATCAATATCTCTGGTCGTCAGCGTATGCTTTCTCAGCGAATGGCAAGTCTCTATATGTTAAAAGTTTGGGGTGTGAACGATCCAAAGTTCAAAGAGAAAATGACACAGACGATGACACTTTTTAAAGAGTCTCTCGATCGTTTGAAAAAGTCAAATATGAATACACCGGAGATCAAGCAACTGTTGCAAAAAGCGGAAAAATCATTTAAGTTCTTTGAAGTTATGAACCGTTCCAATTCGAAGTTTATACCGGCACTTATTTATAAAAAGTCCAATGAGATACTTAAAGATATGAATACTGCAACAGGGCTTTATGCTGCGCAGGAAACAAAATAAAAGGGGAAAATATGATGAAAAAAATGGTTACTTCAATCGGTATCTCATTATCGTTGAGCGGCTATCTGTATGCAGTTGATATAAAGAGTGCGGAAGATGCGGTGAATATTGCCGGAAAGCAGCGTATGTTCACACAGCGTATGCTTAAAGACTATGCAATGGTAGGGATGAACAATACATTTGGAAACCCTGGTGAGGATTTGAAGAAGACGATGGATGCGTTCAGTGATCATTTGGCATCACTTAAGGGTTATACCAAAGATGCTGAGATCAAGAAGAGTTTGGAGAAAGTAGAAGCACTCTGGATGCCAATCCAAAAGGAGCTTCATAGTACACCTTCGGTTGAGCAGGCACAAAAGCTTCAGGAAGATCTTGAAAAGCTGCTCAAGGCATCGGATGAGGCAACAAAACTCTTTGCAAAAGCATCCGGAAAAGAGGCAGGAGAAATGGTGAACATTGCTGGTCGTCAGCGAATGCTTTCCCAGCGAATGGCAAGTCTTTACATGCTTAAGGTATGGGGAGTGGAAGATCCAAAATTCAAGACAAAACTGACAGATACGTTAACACTTTTCAAGACATCGCTGCAGAAACTTGAAACCTCTTCATTGAACAATGATAAGACCAAAACATTGTTGGCAAAGGTGAAGCGTTCATTTGTTTTCTTTGAAATGATGAACCGTTCCAAGTCCAAATTTGTACCGACACTGATCTATAAAAAATCGAATGATATCCTGCAAAATATGGATAAAGTAACACAACTGTATACACAGAATAATGCAAAATAAAAAGAGGAGAGAGAAAATGAAAAATATATGGATAAAAAACATCAGTATGGCAGCGGCAGCACTTCTGGTTATGTCAGGTGCAAGTACTCTTCAGGCAGAAGAGACACCGATGGAGAATCCGTCAGTCATTACGAACAAAGCAGTGGTAGCGGATATTGTTAAGCTTATCGATGTGGCAGGGAAACAGCGAATGCTTTCTCAGAGAATTGCCAAAGATTACCTCTATATAGGGAAAAAGGTTGCTGTTTCTAAAGCACAGAAACAGTTGAAGGTATCGCTTGATGAACTGGTCTCTTCACATAAAGTACTGGTAGATTCCATCAATGATCCGGAGATTAGAAACCTGCTCTCGTTCGTTGAACTGAGTATCGAGGATTTTAAGGCAACAGCCAATGAACCGTTCAACCTGGATAATGCACAGTTGATCATTGACCTGAGTGAATCGATGCTTGAAGGTAGCCAGTATGTGGTTGATTCTCTCAAAGAGAAAGTGGAGGTGAAAGAATCGGCTATTGTTGGTAAGGCAGGAAAGCAGAGAATGCTTGCGCAGCGTATTGCCAAATATTATATTGCCTATCAGGCAGGGATTAAAGACAAAAATACCATTGATCAGATGAAAGCAGCAGTTTCAGAGTTTTCAGAGGCGCACAAAGCACTAATGGCGAACCCGAACAACACACCTGAGATCAACAGAAAACTCAACGAGATCGACAGGTTGTGGAAGATCGTTTACAAATTCTATTTGAATATTGAAAAAGGCGGATTACCGTTGATTGTGTTTAATACAACAGATGATATTACCAAAAAGATGAATACAATCACACAGCTTTATGTTGAACTCTACAAATAAGTGATGATATGCATCGGGAAGGATAGAAGATGAAAAAGATAATACAGAGTTGTATCATTGCTGGGAGTGTTCTGTATAATACGACACTCTTTGCAGCATCTGCTTTGGATGCTGAGCGTAATACAACCGCAGAGGTACCCAAAAAAGCTGTTGTAGTGACACGAGGTGATGTAAAGATTATTGAAGCAACAGAGAATATTCGATATATCAGTCAGCAGATGGCAAAGGAGTATCTCTTCCTTTTCAAGACACCGTATCCTGAAGAGACGAAGGCAAAACTCAAACGATCACTGATTGAACTGGCAGAGAACCTTCGTGTGATTTCCGCAACAACAAAAGATGCTGATACGAAAGATATTTTGGAATTTCTTTCTTACAGTAAAGATCAGATCGCACAGATCTTTACTGAAGAAGTCACACCTGAACAGGCGGCACTGATGATGGATTACAGTGAAACGTTGCTTGAAGGGGCTGACTCTATTGCTGCAGCACATGCATATGACTTTACCAAAGAGGAGTATATGCTGATTGTGACAAAAAAGATGGAGTATCTTATTGAACGTATGATGAAGTATTATATCGCACTGCATGTAGGATTTGATAATGTAACAAATAAAGAGCAGATGCAGCAAGCGATCAAGAAATTTGATGAGAATATGAAGGTGATAGAAGCATACAACTATCCAAAAGAAGTGAAGCCTGTAGAGAAAAAGATCGTCAGATCATGGCAGGCAAACAAAGATTTTCTTGCCCGTTCGGAATCACTGTTTATTCCTAAGCTGATGTTGTTGTCAACAGACTCGCTTGAGCATTTGACAACACAAATATCGATGTATCACAATAAGAACCAATAAAGGAGAGTGTGATGAACCTATTGAACAATAAAAATATCTTCTCCTTTCTGATTATTATCGTGATTGCTGTAACAGGATTCTTTTCCTATCAGAGTTATATTGCTTATGACAGTTATGAGACAGCACAGCAGAGCCGTAAGAATATCCGTTTTGTCGAACTGGTAGATCAGTTACAGGATAGTTTGGAGGAAGAACGTGTACAGAGTGCTATCTTCATGGGAAATGGTGGAAAAGAGGGAGAACAGAAGCTTTTGGAAAGCCGTCAAATGGTAGATGGATCATTTGCAGCTTTAAAAGAATATGTTTCCAAGAACGCCCAATTTCAAAGTTATAGAAAAAGATTTGAAGGGGTAGAGAAGAACATTGGCAGTGTCAGGAACAAAGTTGATACGCTCAGTTCTGACTATCGCAATATTTTTTATGAAACATTCCATAAAGAGATTTTTGAACCTCTTCTCGGTGCTATGCGTATTACAGCATCTAAAGAGCAAGATGATGCGTTAAAAAGTTATGTAAAGGGATATACAGACTATGCTAATCTAAAGGGTAATATTATTCTTGAGGATACGGGTATTCTGTTTGTTCTAAATGGACATTTCCCAATGAAAGATGATGATCTGCAAGTGTGGGATAATCTTTTGATGTATGATGTCCCGCCTCATTTGGGATATGTCAAGGACTTTGCGCTTAAAAAGCAGATATCGACGATTGTTCCTTCTGGTGAGTATGCTAAGATAGGGGAGAATGAACGTGTCAGTATCTTGTATGATTCTTCTACAGGTAAGTACCAGGTCAGTGTAGATGACTGGATGGAGCAGAGCAAAAGTAAAAAGCAATATATTGCACAGTCCCAGCAACTGCTTCATGGTGCTGCCAATCAGAGAGCGAATGAACTTTCTGATGTTCGAAAAAATACACTGATGCAAAATGTACTGTGGGCCGTACTGGCTTTGATCGTATTGATCATTATGTTAATTATCTATTATAATATCAACAAAGACAAGCAACTATTTGAAGATACGCTTCGTGATATCGAGGCAGTACTGAACAAAGATCAGCAAAGAGAACTGCAGAGACTGATCGATAATCGTGATATCAATAATATCTACCGTTTCCTTGTTGAGACGATTCGTGAAGCGAACCAGGCAAAAGACCTTTTCCTTGCCAATATGTCACACGAGATCCGTACACCGTTGAACGGGATTGTTGGATTTACGCAATTATTGAAAGACTCAAACCTTGATGAGGAGCAAAGAGAATTCATCTCTGTAATTGAACACAGTTCTGAAAACCTGTTAACAATTGTAAATGATATTCTTGACCTCTCTAAGATAAGGGCAGATAAGATCGAGCTTGAGAATATTGCGTTTGACCCTGTTGAACAGTTTGAGTCTTCTGTTGAATCCTATGCTGCACGTGCCGTTGAAAAAGGTGTTGAACTCGGTGTCTATGTTGATCCTGATCTTCCTCAACAGGTAATGGGTGATCCGACCAAGATTTCACAGGTTGTGGTCAACCTTATCAGTAATGCTATCAAATTTACACCGAGTAAAGGTGAAGTAGATGTCATGATCGAAAAAGTGGCTGAGAGTAAAGATTATGTGACTGTCAAATTTGCTGTTTCCGATACGGGTATCGGGATCAGTGAGAATCAAAAAGACAAGATATTTGAAGCCTTTTCACAAGCAGATGTTTCAACGAGCAGAAAGTTTGGAGGGACAGGGCTTGGACTGGCGATCTCCGGTAAACTTGTCTCAATGATGGGGGGTGAGCTGGATATTGAGAGTGAAGAGGGGAAAGGGTCGACCTTCTTCTTTACCCTGACATTGGAAAAACCGAAAGAACAGGCAGCCAGAGATATTATTAATATGCTTGGATTTACTGTTGGACTATTAGGTAAAGAGGGGCGTGTCTCAAAAAGCGTACAGCGCAACCTTGATGCCTATGTGACCTATACAGGAGCAAAGTTTGTTAGCTATGATGAAGAAGAGATAGTACAGCTGGAAGAGAAAGAACTTCCAGATGTACTCTTTATTGATCATATGTATCACCAGAGAAAAGGTGAGTTAGAGAAATATCTGGGACTGCCGTGCAAGATCGTGTTGATCACAACAGCAGAAAAGAAGAAGAGTATCGAACCACTGCTCGAGAGTGTGGACAGAATAGTCTATAAGCCATTGAATTTGACAAAAACGCTTAAAGCACTGGAAGTGGTGTATGATGAGAAGGTTAAAAAATCTACCAAACAGCAGACAGAACGTAAAAATATTGTTTTTGAAAATCTGCATGTATTGGTAGCCGAAGACAATACGATCAACCAGAAATTGATCAAGAATGTACTCAATGGTTTTGGTATTGATGTTACATTGGCAAGTAACGGTGAAGAGGCTCTGAATCTGAGAATGCACAATGAGTATGACATGATCTTTATGGATATTCAGATGCCGGTTCTTGGCGGTATTGAAGCAACACATAAGATCATCGAGTTCGAGGAGAAAAACCGTAAACACCATATTCCTATTGTCGCACTCACGGCCAATGCCCTTTCTGGTGATCGTGAGAAGTATATGGAAGAGGGCATGGACAACTACCTCTCCAAACCAATTGACCTTGAAAGACTCAATATTCTTCTTCAAGAGTATTTCCCTAATCATGTGAAAAAATCGGATGGGAAAGAGACGAAGAAAACAGATGAGATTTCGCCAGTAACGATAGATAAAGAAGAGAAGCCTTTACAAGGTAAGTTCGGTAGAGAAGAAACAGTATCAGAAGAGCCAGAAAATGAGAAGCTAGAGGAAGATATATCAGAGGAGAGTCTGATTACAAGGATATTGGAAGAAGAGGACCTGGAAGAGAGTAAAGTACTATTTCCTTCGGAGGAGGAGAATACCATCGAACTTGAAGAGTCGGAGAAAGAAGAAAAGGCTCAAAAGCCGCATAAAGATATCTTGCTCTTTCATTCGTTTTCCTTGATCGCAAATCTCTATGAACGTATTTTACAAAACCTGGGTTACAGTGTGGACAAAGTAGAAGAAGAGGCAGAGTTTATGGATCGTATAGAGGATACGGAATATACCTATGTATTGTTTGACGGTAAGCCTTTGATGAATATCAAATGCCTTGTATCAGAGATGATCAGGGATGCAGGTGCCGTACCATTTGTCATCCTTGCACCGGATATGCAAGGTGAGGATTTCTGTTGTGAAGTGCTTAAAGAGGGTGAAGATGTCGAAGTGATCAAAGATACCCTGGAGAAGGCAACTTCCTAATATGAGATCTTAGCCAGATAAAGCCCCTGAGGAGGGGCAAGTGTGGAGATGATTTGTCTCTCACATGCAAGCTGTTCATTGAGTGCCGACAGGCTTAAACTACCTTGTGCGGACTGCATGGCAGCTTCAACCATCATGCGTACCTGTGAACGTAAAAAGCCGTTTGCTTCAAATCCTATGATATGATATTCATGATGTCGGTAGTATGCCGTACGAAAGATCTTCCGTACGGTGGTATGCGTATCTGAACCTGTTTTGTGAAAGAGCTTGAAGTCATGTTCTCCCTCAAATATCCTTAGCGCTTCTTCCAATGTGACCGCATCAAATTTTTCACCATAGTATCCTAGATAGTTCCGTTCAAACACGGAAATTGGTTTTGTTTTGAAGAGGTATCGGTAGTATCTTTTTTGAGCTGAGAATCGTGCATGAAAAGAGTCCGGTACAAACATCATATGTCTAAATGAGATCGTCTGTAGGCGATTATTGAGAATATATTTGAGTTTTGCAAGATCCTGCCAGAAAGGAGGTAGATCAAAGTGGATCACCTGTCCTGTGGCATGTACACCTCTATCAGTTCTGCCGCTACCTACAACAGGTGAGTCTATCTGCAGTGAAGCAAGTGCTTTTTCGATAGCGTGTGTGACTGTAAGGGGAGTGGATGTCTGTTTCTGAAAGCCGTAAAAGGCACTGCCATCATAGGCAATAATTGCCTTGACACGCATTAGAAGTACCTTGCAACACGTTTTCTAAAGAGGAAGAATCCTCCCAAAAATATGACTATAAATGTACTAATAACTATAGGTATGGTCCCCCACTTTTCCAATGATGAAGCGACAAGGTAGAGCATGAGTGTGGTAGAGAATATGATGATGAACGAGTGGTTTGACTGATAGCGAGGGTTAATCATACTGAATGCAGCAATGTAGTAGATAGAGAGAAACGGTATGAGACTGACAAAAAGAAAAAAGAAAATTCGATGCCTGATATGATTGTCATGTTCAGCCTGTTTCCAGTAGGCAATGGTATCCTGGAAGTGATAACTCTGCTTTTTGGTTGTATCAAAGGCTTCAAGTGTCTGGTATTTTGCCTGTTGTAAACTCTCTTTGGCATAGGTATATCCGTATCCGTCACGTAAAAGTAGAGAAGTTCGTCCATTGTGTTTGTTGAGTTGTCCTCGTTCTGCAGCAAAGAACTGCTCGTTGCTCATATCCGTACGGTTATAGATAACAAGATCGATGAAGGTTTCATCATCTTTTTTCTCTTTAACGTAGATGTAGTATTCACCGAACTTTTGTCCCAGTTTCCCTGGTACAATATTTAGTTTTGCTTCTGCTTTTTTCTCTTCTTTGAAAGACTTGTATAGTTGCTTGCTCATAGGCATAGCGAGAAATGAAATGACAAGAAGCAGAGAAGAAAAAAGAACACTGATGAGTATTAATCCATGCAGTATTTTTGATGCTTTCAGTCCCAGTGCATAAAGGACGATAAGCTCTGTATCAGTAGAAAGTTTAATGAGTACATTTGTCAATGCTGCAATAAAAGAGAGTGGCAAAGTGTAGAAGATAATATCGGGAACAGAGTAACTGTAAAGAGTCAGAAGCTCACCAAAAGTGAGTTTGATCTGTGCGGTTAACCCTGCAATTTTAACCAGATAGACCAAAGAGATGATCAGAAAAAAGGGCAGGAAGATCGTCAGGAACGATTTGGCAAAGTGTGTGGTGATGTAGTTTCGGATGTTAACCATAAATTACTCTCTGCAGCAGTTGTGTAGTTTGTGTGTCATAGAGATAGACAATGAATGTGGCTAATGCCAAGAAAGGTACGAATGGTACACCATTTTCTTTGTTGATCAAAGAAGGGATCACTGCTAAAATGGCAGAGAGAAAGAGTGCAGCAAAGAAATTAGGGAACCCAAGCAGTGCTCCCATCGTTCCTGCAACAATCACATCAGCACCACCCATTGCCTGCCTGCGTGCGATAAGAGAGGAGATCCATCCGATGAGGTAGAGACCTCCTGCTGCAATAGCCGCATACATGGCAGCTTCCAGAAAATTGGGTTGAATGAGTGCAAAGGCCAATGCAGCAAAGTTGACATTGTCCGGGACCGCCATATACTTGAAGTCGATCATCACAAGTGCCAGGAGTGCGGCAAAAGAGGCAGCTACAAAAGGCAGGTACCAGACCAGTCCCAATTTTAAAAAGAGAGCCAGAAAAATCAATCCTGTGGTCAGTTCGACAATGGGATACTGTTTGGAGATCGGTTCCTTACAGAAGGCACATTTTCCTCGAAGAAAGAGCCATGAGAATATAGGGATATTGTGGTACCACTTCAGTGCTGTTTGGCAACTTTGACATTTAGAAGCGGGAAAAACAACGCTTTCGCCTTTGGGGATACGGTAGATGACGACATTGAGAAATGAGCCTATCAATGTGCCGAAGATAAAGACTATGAGTGAAATGATCGTTGTTTCCATCAGATTAATCCTCCAAAGCGTCTGGTGCGCTGTTCAAAATCGGTAATGATCCCATCGAGCTCTTGCATGGTGAAATCAGGCCACAGGGTTTGTGTAAAGTAAAACTCCGCATAGGAGATCTGCCATAGCAGGTAGTTTGATACTCTCTCTTCCCCACTGGTTCGAATCAGCAGGTCAATGTCACTGTAAGGGGTTTGCAGTGCAGAGGAGATGTCCTCTTCAGTAATATGATTTTTCCCTTCTTCTATCAACGTGTTTACAGCATAGGTGATCTCTGCCCGGCCTCCATAGTTGAGTGCAAGTATATGTATCAGGTCTGTATTCTGCTTTGTTGCTTCTTCTGTGAGCTGTATACGTTTTTGCAGTTTGGTTGAAAAAGCTTTGATATCACCGATCACCTGGAATCGTACATTGTTCTTCTGGTACGTTTCAAGTTCTTTTTGCAGATAGCGGTCAAGCAGACGCATGAGAAAATCAACTTCAAGCTTTGGACGTTTCCAGTTCTCAGTACTGAATGCATAGAATGTGACTGTCTCGATGGTAGGATGTTTGGCACAATAGGTGGTGACATCACGAATGATCTCGGCACCTTTCTCATGCCCTTTGGTACGGTTCAGACCACGCTGTTTCGCCCAGCGCCCGTTACCGTCCATGATGATGGCGAGATTCTTCAGTGGTTGTTTAGTCATCTGCGAGCTGTTTTGCCTCATCAAGTATTTTCCCTGCAAG
>Ga0256843_1001070_pt1 | contig 22210 bp, 28 predicted proteins | sample AlvinellametaG_FD_191572 | JGI IMG/M metagenome (GOLD analysis project Ga0256843, IMG submission 191572) | Pompeii worm associated microbial communities from hydrothermal vent at the East Pacific Rise, Pacific Ocean - Alvinella | ecosystem: Host-associated > Annelida > Integument > Unclassified ... | reverse complement strand
ACACTCATACCTTCACGAAGTTCAGTACCAGCACCAAGGATAACAACACCTACTGCACTCTCTTCAAGGTTCATTACTAGACCTTGTGTACCATCTTCAAACTCTACCATTTCGCCAGCCATAACATTGCTAAGTCCGTAAACTTGTGCAACACCATCAGCATAAGAAACAATTTTACCTGTTTCATTAATATCAACACTTAATTCAAAGTTGTCAATACGTTCTTTAATTATTGAGCTGATTTCATCAGCTTGAATTTTTGCTACCACTATTGTTCTCCTCTTATGAAGTTAAATTGCTTTAATTATATGTTCTATAATTTGACTATCTATTCTATCTTTAGAAAAATTAATCTCTACGCCAAGACCTTCTACTTCCACTTTAATACCATTAAAATCATTTTTAACAAAATTTAAAGCAATCGTAGAATCAAATTTCTTATTTAAACCATTATTTAAATCAGCTATTACTTTAGAGTCAATATCACTATTGCTATAAATAACACCATCAAAAGTTTTAGTTGTATCTGCTATATATTTTTTTAATCCTCTTGCAATTGCAGGGATTACTTCAATACGCTTATTTTCAACTAATAGTTTAATTAAGTTGTTTACTACATCTGATGAAGCAGGTTTTACCGCTGCTAAAAGAATATCAGATTTATCGTTAGCACTCACATGCGGATTTACAAGAATATTTACAAATTTTTCATCAGCAAATGAATCTGCTAATGCTGAAAATACTTCTGTAATATTTTGCATTGATGCTATATCAGAACCCGTTTTTAAAGCTTTGATGTATTTTTTTGCAATCAGTTCTTCCATTTAAGCAACCTTTTTCAAAATAACATTAGCCATAGCTTCTTTATCAAAGTCACCTGAGCTTTGAGACAGAGTCTCTTTAAGAACATCTTCAACAACACTACGTACCATCTTTCTTTGAGCTAACTCTTTAGAAGCGTTACTTTGTTTGCTTAATGTTTCTAAGTCTAATTCACACTGAGCCATAATATTATCATTGATAATTTTATTCTCTTTTTTTGATATAGTAGCTAACTCTTCAGCAAACTTTTCAGCTTTTAGAATCTCCGCTTCTGCATCTTTTTTAAGAGCTATTGACTCGTTAAGTCTCTCTTGAACTTTTTTTAAATCATCAGCTATCCCTTGAGAACGTGACGCAAAAAAGTTTTTAACTGGTTCACCAACTAAATACCAAACTAAACCGGCAAATAGTAAAAAGTTTACCGTACGTTGTACGATATCAGTTTCACCATGACCAGCTTCAGATGCTAATGCATAAGTTGATATCGTTAGCATTAATACTAAAATTCTACTCACATTACACCCTTATATTTGACTAAATTTAGCTTTTACAGCTTCTTTAAACATTGGAACTTGTGACATTAAGTCAGTAGTCAACTCTTCTTTAGATTTCGCAAGAGATTGCTCAAACTCTAAATATTCATTAGCAAGTTCAGAACGCTTTGTATCTAACTTACTCTCAGCCAATTCCTTAGCATCCGCAATAACTTTTTCTCTTAGGGCCGCAGCTTCTAGTTTAGCATTCATAATTATCGATTCAGCTTTTTCTTTAAGTGTGTTGATTTCATCATCGTTTGAGCCTACTTTTGCAAGGTCATTCTTAAGATCTTCATCACGCTTATTCATAAAGTTGAATAGTGGATTATATAGCCAACTATTTAGAACGGCTATAAGCGAAACAAATACAACAAATGTAACCAAGAGTAGTATTGGATTTATATCTAACATAGCACCTCCTAAAAGTTGCGTGATTATACTATTATTAAATTGAAAGGATAGTTAAATGAAGGGGAAATTTTTAAATTTTTAAAACTAATCACTTAGGCGTGAGATAAATGTCTCAATTTCTTCTTGTGAATGGAATTCTAAAGTTAATTTTGTTTTACTTATTTTTGTTTTTAAACCAAAATCTCTTAGTTTATTTTGTAGTGTGTTAAAATTATAAGAACTTTCAACATTTGGTTTACTTATATCTTTTTGAGCAGTAGTAGATTTTTTACTCTTAATCATAGACTCAACTTCTCTAACACTCAGTTTTTGTCCTATAATGGAGTTTACTAAGACCTGTTGTTCTTTTTCATCTAAACCTACAAGAACTTTTGCATGACCCGCAGATATTTTTTTCTCTAAAAGAGCTTTTTGTGTTTTTGGAGAGAGTTGAAGCAGTCTTAGAGTATTTGTGATATGTGCTCTACTTTTATGAATCATAGAAGATAATTCTTCATGTGTTGATCCATGAAGCTTAATAAGTTCAGAGTAAGCTTCAGCAAGCTCTATAGCATTTAACTCTTCACGTTGAATATTTTCAACAAGAGCAAATTGACGCATTTTTTGCTCATCACTATTTAAGACAATAGCTTTAATCTCTTTAAGTTTTGCTAATTTACTTGCACGAAATCTTCTCTCACCAGCTATTAACACATACCCATCAATATCTTCAGTCACAACAATAGGTTGAATCAGCCCATCATTTTTAATAGACTCAGCTAATTCAGCTAAAGACTCTTCATTAAATGTTTTTCTTGGCTGAAATGGATTAGGTCTTATCTCTTTTAAAGAGATTTCTAAAATCTCGTCACGCTGAGAACCCTCATTTTCATAAGCTTCATCCATTTCACCTAAAAGTGCATCTAAACCGCGTCCTAACTTCTGTGTCTTCATTATTTTATTATTGCCTGTGCTAAATTTTGGTAAGCGATAGAACCGCTTGATTTTACATCGTAAAGAATTGCAGGTTTTCCAAAAGATGGAGATTCTGCTAACTTAACATTTCGTGGAACAACTATATATTTATTTTGTTCATCTTTAAAAAGTTTCCCTTTAAAATGCTGTCTTAAGTCTGCAAAAACCTGTTTAGACAAGTTGTTCTGAGAACTAAACATTGTTGGAAGAAAACCTTTGATAGTTAACTTTGTATTGATTGATTTTCTTACAAGCTTCACTGTATTTAAAAGCTGCGCTAATCCTTCTAAAGCAAAAAACTCACACTGAATTGGAATAATTACAGAATTTGATGCCGAGAGTGCATTTATAGTCATTGGTCCAAGTGCTGGAGGAGAATCTATAATAATATAGTCATAATCCTTCTTCACATTTGCAATAGCATTTTTAAGAACTAACTCACGTCCTTTTGCCTTATCTGCATCATAGTACTCTTTCTCAATTCCAACTAATCCGATATTAGATGGAGCTAAATGTAATGTTGGTAAATCAGACTTTAAGATAATATCTTTAAGTTTTTTTGTTCCAATGAGTACATGATATATATTAAATTCATAATCATTTCTATGAAAACCTAAAGAGGTTGTTGCATTGGCTTGTGGATCTGAGTCAATTAATAAAACTTTTTTTTCTGCAACAGCAAGAGATGCAGCAAGATTCACTGCTGTAGTAGTCTTACCTACTCCACCCTTCTGATTTGCAATTACGATTACTTCACTCATCTTAGACTATATATCCTCTCGCCATTTATTGTTAAACTTCCGTCATTTTCAAGCACTGCTTGACTTAATGAAACTTTTTTGCCGTTTATATGTGTAAAAAAATTCTGATTAGTCTGAAAGTTTAACTTATATTTGCTAAAAACTTGCTTCCATAAAATCTTTTTTTCAATATTTATAAAATATCTCGCCAAGAGATCTTTTTTTTCAATGTGGAGATCTAAACTTCCATACTTTTTTTTTGAGTGCGTTAAATTCAGTCCCACACCGCATATGAGTGTATCACCAACTATATTTGTAATCATACCACCAATTTTTTGCTTCTCTATATATAAATCATTTGGCCATTTCAGAAAAACTTTGGAACCTAAACTCGCTAAAGTCTCTTGAAGTAAAAAAGAAAAATAGATTGATGCAGACTCGAGTTTTAAATCTGAAGGTAATTCATTTAACTTTATAGCAAATGACAAAAAAAGATTTCCCTCTTCACTCACCCAGCTATTTTCTCTACTTCCTATACCATTTGTTTGTATATCTGCAACAATTGCCAAAGGAAGTTCTAACTCCACCTTACTCTTGAGAAGTTCTTTAAGATAGAGTTGTGTTGAAGGCAGCGTTTTATAGAAGCGTATCTGCAACTGTTAATCTCTTTCCATTTATATAAGCAATAACACTCATCTCTTTTTTAGATTGTGGTTGTAGAGTAAAGATACGTAAAGAGCCTTTTTCACACCCGACAACTATACTTTCTGAATCTATGGCTAGAATTTTTCCTGCTGTATTTTCTAATGTGGATGATTCTAAAGCTATTTTTTTCAGTTTTAATCCACTCTCAAGATAGATGCCCGGCCATGGAGTAAAGGCACGATATTTATTATAAATATTTTTTGCATCATCAAATATAATCTCACCATCTTTCTTTGTTATCTTTTTACAGTGTGATGCGAGAGATTCATCCTGCTTAATCGGTGTATATTGATTAAAATTCTTAAGAACATCTACTGTTAACTCTGCTGCTATCTCTGTTAAGGCATGAAAAAGAGGCTCTACCATCATATCTTTATCAACAGGCATCGTCTCTATTTTGAGAATGTCTCCCGTATCTAATCCCTCTTCCATAAGCATTGCTGTAACACCCGTCTTTGCATCATCATTAAGAAGTGTTTGCTGAATTGGACTTGCTCCACGATACTGTGGAAGAATGGATGCATGCAAGTTGATGCAAGGAGCATGTTCTAAAATAGGAAGAGGAAGTATTTGCCCATAAGCAGCTACAACGATATAGTCACACGCTATCTTTAAAAGTTCAGCAACAACCTCTTCATCACGAAGTCTCTTAGGTTGATAGACTGCTATCTCATTCTCTTGTGCTACAACTTTTACCACGGGTGGTGTCATCACTTTTTTACGACCAACAGGCTTATCTGGTTGTGTATAGACTGCTACTATATTTATATCTGCTTCAGAGATAAGTCTCTCTAAAATCTTCTGCGCATAATCAGGTGTTCCCATAAATATAACATTCATCTACTTTACCTTTGTAAAGAGTGTACCACCTTTGTGTATACCCTCTATCATATAAGATTTTATATCACTCATATCAAATCCACTTGCTAAAAACATATCTATATCTGATTCTAAAAGATAAGCTGCAGCTTTTAACTTCGTTACAATACCACCTGTTGCAAATACATTATTTGGTGTGGCTTCACGATTTAACTCATCTTCACTTATTGTATGTACTACTTTTAAAACTCTTGCATCATTATGTGCTCTTGGGTCTGCATCATAATATGCATCTATATCAGAGAGTATAACGAGTAAGTCTGCATCAAGATGTTTGGTTATATATGCTGAGAGTTGATCGTTATCACCCACTTCTAACTCATCAGTAGAGGTTGCATCATTCTCATTTACGATAGGGATAACACCATTTGAAAGTAGTACTTCTACTGTATTTCTCACCCTTTGTATATCATCTTTTTTACTAAGATTTGCGGATGTAACTAAAACTTGAGAACAGAGTAAATCATACTTTGCAAATTTTTTAGCATATTTATTCATAAGTATAGGTTGACCAAGAGAGGCTAATGCCTGCTTATTTTGTAAAACTGTTCTATCTAGTTTTAAAACTGTATAACCTGCTGAAACTGCACCTGAAGAGACTAAAATAACTTCATATTTTTTTTTGAGTTCACTTAAAAATGAAACAAGCGATTGCATTCTTTCTAATGCAACTGCCCCATTCTCTGTTAAAACTGCACTCCCAACCTTAACGACAACTCTTTTCATTTATATCAGCCTATTTTCTATCAGACTGTACTAAATTAAATAGAGCATATTTAAGTGCTTCTATATTTTTATTTGTCACTGATGAAATCGGAGCAACTAAATAGGGTTTTTCTCTATCAAAACCAAGCTCTTCATCTGCACTCTCCTGTACAAAAAATGGCATATTACTATCAAAGTTAAACTCATTCTTATAAGATTTTTCTAAACCTAAAAGCTCTAAAAATCCATTCACCAACTCTTCTAATTCATCTGGGGGAATGACATCTACACGTGTAAGAGCAATAGCAAATTTAGAATTTCCAAGAATTTCAGAAAAAGATGCAATCTCCTCTTTTAAAACTTCTATCTGCTCTTTAAGGTCTCTATAGTTACCTAAATCTACCATATAGAGTAAAATCTTTGTTCTCTCAATATGACGTAAAAATTTAATACCTAACCCTTTTCCCTCATGAGCACCACCAATAATTCCCGGAATATCTGCCATTACAAATGACTCATAGTCTCCAATATTTACTTGACCAAGTTTTGGTGTTAATGTCGTAAACTCATAATTTGCTATCTCAGGACGAGCATTTGAGACTGTTGAGATAAGTGTTGATTTTCCAACATTTGGAAAGCCTACTAAACCTATATCTGCGATAAGTTTCAAGTCAAGCTTAATAGCTCTTGTTTCACCTTTTTCACCAGGCTGTGCATAGGTAGGTCTCTGGTTTGTTGGTGACTTAAAGTGAGTATTACCTAGTCCACCTTTACCACCTTGAAGAAATTTCTCCTCTTGACCATCTTCTGTCATATCAAATAGAACGTCACCTGTTTCCATATCAATGATTTGTGTTCCAGGTGGGACAATGATAACTTTTTTAGCTCCAGATTTTCCAGTACAGTTTGAACCCTCACCAGGTTTTCCGCCATCAGCTTTGATATGCATCTTTCTTTGAAAGTGAGAGAGAGTGTGTGTATTGTTATCACACTTAAACCATACATCTCCACCTTTTCCACCATCACCACCATTTGGACCACCATTGAGTACAAATTTTTCACGACGGAATGCTACACATCCTTGTCCACCTTTTCCTGAACTTACTGTTAATTCGACACTGTCTGTGAACATTTGATTTCCTTGAGAATATATTAAATACTTAAAAAATGACTATTAGTTAAAAAAGTAAATTGTTAAATATTTTTGTTAATTTTGAAGTTTTACAACTTCGGAGTGAAAGAAAAAATAAATGAGCCCTAAGGCTCAAATATTTGTAGAATTACGCAGCAGTTATGATTGAAACTTGTTGACGTTTTTTATCTTTACGTTCAAAAGCTACAACACCATCAACTAAAGCAAATAGAGTATGATCTTTTCCCATACCTACATTTTTACCTGGGTGTACCTTTGTACCACGTTGACGAATGATGATGTTACCAGCGATAACAGCTTCTCCACCATATTTCTTTACACCAAGTCTTCTACCAGCTGAGTCACGATTATTCTGTGTACTACCTTGACCTTTCTTATGTGCCATACTATGCTCCTTAAGTTATTTTAGCTTATGCAGCTATTTTCGTGATTTTAACACGAGTGAAGTCTCTTCTGAAACCACGTTTAACTTTACTGTCTTTACGACGACGTTTTTTGAAAGTAATAACTTTTCTATCACGTCCTTCTCTCATAACTTCAGCAGTAACTACAGCGCCTTCAACAAAAGGAGCTCCCATTTTAAGTTCACCAGCGTTCACTGCTAAAACTTCTTTGATTTCAATAACAGTACCAGCTTCAAGAGACATTTTATCTAAAGATAATTCATCACCTTCTGAAACTTTATACTGCTTACCACCATTTTTAATAATTGCGTACATTTATGGTCCTTAATAAAATATGTATTTCTACAATAAAGTGCGCAATTTTACCCAAATAAGCTTTAAGTTTTGTTTAATTACTTAACTAATGCTACTGCATCTATCTCAACAAGTGCATTTTTGGGTAAAGTTTTAACAGCTACTGTTGCACGGGCAGGCTTATGAGATCCAAAAAAACCTTCATAAATTTCATTTACAACAGCAAAATCTCCCATATCTGCTAAGAAAATAGTTGTCTTTAAAACACTTTCAAGTGAACTACCACCCTCTACTAAAACTGCTTCCAGATTTTGCATCACTCTTTTTGTTTGAGTAACAACATCTTCACTTAAGAGGGCGTCACTTCCATCTGGCATCAAAGCAATCTGTCCTGATGTATATACTATGCCATTTGCTACTACTGCTTGAGAGTATGGTCCTATTGCTGAGGGTGCTTGATTTGTTTGTACTAATTTCATTTTTTCAATCCTTTTATCTATTTTGTTACTTTTAATCCATTTTGTGCATTATCCATAAATGCATCAAAACAGTCTACTCCACGATGACCTAAAGAGTTATAGAGAACTTTTCCATTCACATCTACAAAGTAGTGACGAGGAACAGGTGTTGTTTCAAATGATTTAGGAATATCATCTCTATCACGTGAGAGGTGTACAACTTCAAACTCACTATATAATCTTTTAAGTATTGCTTTATCTTGAAGTGTCGTATTTTCGAACTTTCGACACCATCTACAATTATCTGAAGTGATAAGAACATAGACTAACTTTCCACTCTCTTTCGCTTTTTCAAGACTTTTATCATAGTTATGAGACCATCCAAGTTCATTAGAAAAAAGTGCTGTTGCTATCATAAATAAAAAAATTAAACCTCTCATTATATTACTCCCATATATCTATAAGATCTTTAAATACCTTATATAAGTTTTCAACTTCAGCTCTTGTGGTTCTTTCATTAACAGAGTGAATAGAATCATTTTTCACACCAAACTCTATAACATCTACTCCTAATGGTGCAATAAATCTTGCATCACTAGTCCCTCCTGCTGTTGAGTGTTTAGGAGTGATACCAGTAATATTTTCTATCGCATTATCAATTAGGTTTACTAGTTTGGTATCTGTATCTGTTTTAAATGGATAAGAACCTTGAGTGAGACGAAGTTCATAATCTAAATCTTTTAAATGCTTTGCAACAAAGAGTTTGACTTCTTTTTGTGTTGTTTTTGTGTTATTTCTTACATTAAACATCATCTTCAACTCATTTGGTGTGACATTTGTCACTTCCATTCCTGAGCGAATATCTGTTACAACAAACTTACTTGGAGCAAAAAACTCATCACCATCATCCAAATCAACTCCAGCCATAGAGCCTAAAACTTTTGATATATTATGAATAGGGTTAATGGCTTTTTCAGGATATGCTGCATGACCTTGCTTGCCTTTGAGGGTGAGATAGCCATTTATAGAACCTCTACGCCCTACTTTAATGGCATCACCAAAATCATCCTCACAGGTAGGTTCTGCTACAACAACCGCGTCAGGAAGCATTTTGTTGGATTCTAAATACTCTAAGACTTTTACCGTTCCATAGGTAGCTTCACCCTCTTCATCAGAAGTGAGTAAAAGTGAAAGTGTACCTTTAAAATCACTTGCTTCTTTTACAGCCTGTACAAATGCAGCCACACCACTCTTCATATCTTGTGTGCCACGACCATAAATATAACCATCTTTTTCAACAGCTTCATAAGGGTTTGTATCCCAACTATTCCCAGCTGGAACTACATCTACATGACCAGCAAAACAGAGATGCTCACCTTCACTAAATTTTTTATAAATAAAAAGATTTTTCACATCTTCTACATCTATACGTATAGCTTCAAAATCAGAGAGGTACTCTTCTATAAAATCAAGCAGACCACCATCGTCTGGTGTTTCACTTTTTGAGTTTATAAAAAATTTAAAAAGTTCTATAACATTCACTATATGCTACTTCCCTGGATTATCATAAAAGACATAAGATGTAGAAAAGTTACTAATCTCAAAGTAGAGTTTCTTTTCACCAGCATCAACTTTATAGTTTTTATTTAGATCTAAATAACCATAACCATATCTATAATTTCTAGAGACTCCAGAGCCATCTGATGCAGTAGCAGTTGTAAGCTTATCAATCTTTATAAAACGTTGCACCAGCTTTTCACCCATATAAATATCTAAAACACCGTCCGTTCCTGTCCAGTTTTGAATACTACGTCCTATCTTATTTTGTGTCTCTTGTGTACATCCACTCAATAGTAGTACCGATGTAACACCCAGTAGTGTAAGTAATCTTTTTTTTATCATATTATTCTCCATCTTTAAGTTTTTTTTAGTAACTACTTAACCATTTTTTAATTTTCTTAATGCTTCTTCTTCATTTTCTGTTCGCATAAGAGATTCACCCACCAAAAATGCATCAACCCCAGCCTTACTTAAATCTTCGAGTTGACCATGTTCATATATACCACTCTCAGCTACAATAATCTTTCCATTTGGAATTAAAGGAATAAGGTCATAACAAAGATTCATATCCATTTCAAAAGTTTGAAGATTTCGATGGTTAATGCCTATGATATCACTCCCTGCATAGATTGCTTTGACTAAGTCTGGTTTATCATGAACTTCCACTAAAGCTTCCATACCTAAGTGTCTTGTATAGTTTAATAAATCTTTCAACTCTTTTTTTGAGAGTGCAGCAGCTATAAGAAGAATAAAGTCGGCACCATGAACCATAGCTTCTAATATCTGGTACTTTGAAACTATAAAATCCTTTCTGAGAAGTGGAACACCAACATAACGACGAATTCCACCAAGATAATCTAAATTTCCTTGGAAGAAGTGAGGTTCTGTTAAGATAGAGATAGCACTAGCCCCTCCTCTTTCATACGCTTGAGCAATGGCTATTGGGTCAAAATCTTCACGAATTATACCTTTGGATGGAGAAGCCTTTTTCACTTCTGAAATAATTCTATAAGGATCTTCCTCTGTTGCTTTTAAATAAGGAATAACATCACGAGGAGCTCTTGCATTAAACGCCAGTGAGCGACCCAACCAATCAAGTGAGAACTCTTTTTCTCTTTTTACTAAATCTTCTTTTGTTTTTTTAATAATATCATCTAAAATCATTATCTACTATTCACCTTTATATTTTTTAAACATTTGTCTATCTCTTCTTGATGAAGTAAAACTTCTGGGTCATTACCACCTTCAAGTTCTCTTACCTTAGAGATTATTTCATCAGCCTTTTTACATTGACCCAGCTTATAGTAACCCCAAGCTAAGGAATCAAGATAAAAAGCTGAATTCGGATCTATTTTTAAAACTTCTTTTATATAGTTCATACCATTTTTCACATCTATATCGTGATCTATCAAAATATAACCTAAGTAGTTTAGATACATAGGTTGATTCTCTTCTGCAATTACCTTCTCTAATTTTTTAATAACACGATTAAGTAACTCTTTAGATTTCTTACCCTTTTGACTCTCATACTCAAATATAGCACTTTCACCCAAGTAATTTATATCAGCAGTTTTTCTATAGAGTTTATCTGCTAAAAGATAAGCCTTTTTATATTTTTTCATTGAGGAGTAGAGCTGTAAAAGTACTTCATCATCACTTTTTGACTTCTCTAGAAAAGATATAAGGTTTTTATAATCTTTCTTATACGAGTAAATTTGCACTATTTTATGTGCTACCTCTTCCGTCGCATTAATTTCGTAGTAACGAAGGTATGTAGAGAGCAGACCATCTATATTGTTATCATTACTATAAAAAGCTATAAGTCTTAAACAGACTAATTGAGAACATCCTAAGATTCTAGAGTGTGTTTCTAGATGTGCTATAGCCTCTTTCTTTCGATCTAAATTTACATAAAGAACAATAGACATTTGATCTAAAATTTTCTCATTATGCTCTTTTGCATAAGCACTCTCTAGGTACCTAACAGCTAAGTCAAACTCTCCTCTTTTTTTATATATCTCACTTGTTAAAAGGTAATCATTTGGTTCTTTTGTTTTACTTGCTAACTCTGTCGAGAGTTTTATTGCTTCATCTAGTCTATATGTTTCAAAAAGTGCTACAATTTTCAAACGTACAAGCTTTGCGTCATAAGGAGCATCTTTTAAAAGTTTATTCACTCTTTGTATCACTTTATCATAAGACTTAGCAGTTAAATCATTTTGTAATGATCTATAAATGTACTCCTTTTTATTCGATTTTTCATAAAGTGTCTCAAAAAGTTCCGATGCGGAGTTATAGTCACCAATTTGCTCTGCTCTTAAAGCAAAAAGTATATACATATCTTCTTGTAAAAAAGCTTTTTCATTCCCTTTTGGAGGTTTGCTTTGAACATAAGAGCATGATGTAAAAAAGAGAGAAAAGATAAAAAGCACAATAATTTTATACATCAATAATTCCTGGACACTCTTCTTTTAACTCATCAACTCTTGTTTTAAAATAGTCCCAAAATGGGAAAGTTATACATTGAGATGGACGAGCTTCATATATTTGACACCCATTTGTCTCTCTATCATAAAAAACACACTCATAAGAATCTTTATATTTATTCTCTTTTATGGAGTATTTATAGCCATTTTTAAAGAGATATTTTACTCCAAAATCATTAACACTTAGATTTAGAAGTTTAGCTATCTCAAATATTTCAGCTTTAGTTACATATATATAACCACTCTCACCAGTACAACATCTTCCCTCACAATTTGAACAAGCATCTTGGTTAAAAGCGTAAGGATAGTTCTCTTTTTTTATTATATTTGACACTTGATACTCTCTGTTTTAGCTTTATTATATATATTCTGTACCTTTGAAGATACATTCTCTCCATCAAAAGCTATAAGTGGTTGAAGTACTTTCATCATAGATTTTGAACCATTTCGTGCATGAATCATTACAAGTGAAGCTTTTCTCTCTAGTTTAGGATGTACAAACTGAACATCTACTACTCGCATCTTTACTTTCTCTAAAGCTGTACAAATATCACTAAAAGAAGTAGGATCATAACAAAATATAAAATGAGAGTGAGGTTTAAGAAGTTGTGATACTTTTTTAAAAAAATCTTCTAAAGGAAGGTTTGAGCTATATCGTGCATTTTTTAGCATCTCATCTTCACTCTTTCTCACCCCTTCAGGATAAAAGGGAGGATTTGAAATAATATAATCATATTTTGTAGATGCGTCAAGTGAAAGAAAATCACTCTCATAAAGTTTATATTCAACTCCATTCTCTTGTGCATTCTTTTTTGCATACTTCACAAAAATAGACTGTTTTTCAACAGCTTCAAGTGAAACTTTTTTGTTGTCTCTTGCTACAAGTAAGCCTACTATGCCACAACCAGCACCTACATCAAGCACTCTTCCTTTAGGTCGAAAAGAGTTAATAAAATCATAAAGAAAAAGTGAATCAGAATTGTAACAGTAACCTGATTCTGGTTGATAGAGTATCATTTTTTGAGAAAGCCTTTATACTTACTTTGATATAATTTCGTAATTATAACGCAAAGGCATTAAATGATTATTATTCCTGCACGATTAGCATCAACAAGATTTCCACAAAAGGTTTTAGCAGATATAGGTGGTTTACCTATGGTTGTTCGTACTGCTAAGAGAGTAGCTCATCTCGATAGAGTTGTAGTAGCTGCAGATGATGAAAAGATAATTGAAATTTGTAAAGAGTATGGAGTAGAGGCTATGCTCACTTCAACAACTCATAAAAGTGGTACAGATAGAATCCATGAGTGTGCTACAATTTTGGAACTTCAAGATAATGAGCTTATCATCAATGTACAAGCAGATGAGCCTTTTATAGAACCAGACGTAGTAGAATCCTTGATGCAAAAGCTAAAAAAATTACAAGAGGAGCAGGAAACATTTATAATGGGTAGCTGTTACAATGCCATCAATGCTGATGCAGCAAATGACCCAAACCTTGTAAAAGTAGTTCTTGATGATGCAGATAATGCCATCTACTTCTCACGCTCTGCTATTCCATATAATCAAGGTGGTGGAGCAAAATACTTTGGACATATTGGAATTTATGGGTTTTCAAAAAAGAGTTTAAAAGAGTTTTGTAATTTAAAAGATGCTCCAATAGAAGATATAGAGAAGTTAGAGCAACTTCGTGCTATCTACCATCAGAAAAAAATCACCATGGTCAAGGTTGCTTCAACTGGCTTTGGGATTGACACAAAAGAGGATTTAGCAAGAGCAATAGAGATTTTTCTCTAGCCTCTTGGTTTTATATAAATAGTATAATTTCCAAACTGTTCTATCATCGAAAACTCATGTTTTTGACAAAAGTTCGACTTCATGATACCTATTAAGTACTCTGCTTCTGATTTTGCTTCCTCTTTTGTAGCAAAATCTTGAGTCTCCACAAAACCATTTTTTATAAAACAGCTACATGGATTTGTAACGTTTACTTTATACATCAAAAAACTCCTTAAAAATCAAAAATATCATCAAAATCATCAGCACCATCATCAGGTGCTTCATCCATTTTTAACATACTCCCAATAGTTTGACAATTCACAGCAATAGTATCATTCATAAAATCAACACTTGGTGCTCCTGTATGAAAAGATTGTTCTATCCAGTTACTTAAGTCTTTACTAAAAGCACTACACATTGGTCCTAAAGCTTCAGAGTTTTGAATAAAGGTCTCAACGTGAGTGGACATATCAGTTGCTAAATTTGAAAGAGCAGTGGCGATAGGATAAACTTCAGAGTAACTCGCAAGAATTGATCCAAGTTTTTCAATATATGTATATATCTCAATAACTTCATCTTCCATAACATTTCCACTTCCTACAACAAGCATAAGTGAATTTAGCCTTCCAGCATACTCTTCCAAATCTGACAAATCATAATCATCAATATAATCAAAAACCTCTAGCTTTGTTGAAACATAATTTACTTCACTTGCTACAACTTCTTCAGCAGAGAGTATTGGCTCTTGTTCTACCGAGATAGTAGGTGTGACAAAAGAGTCAAGAGATTCTTCTATCTCTAAAATATCTTCAGGCATCTTGACTAATTTAAAAGAGAGTACATTATTCCCTATCTTATACTCACAAGTCACCTCATTTTTCTTCAGTAAAAGATTCACTATTGTAGAAGGTACTTCATCTATTCTTGTAAGTGTAAAAAACTTAAACTTTTCAGACTCTTCAACATAAAGATTACTCTGTATATCTAATTTTAATTGCACTTCTGAAATAGAAAAAATTGTACGAATTACATCACTTAAATTCTCACACTTACCATCTCCATCCCCATTTAAAAGATAGTATTCCCATAACTCAGAGAGTGCATCCTCAGAATCTAAAATAAAATTAGTATATCTACTAAAAATATCTTTAGTAAAAAGATTCATACAATTATCATTACTTTTGTTAATGGCATGTTGATGTTTTCTTGCATTTATGAGACTTATATAGTTATCAATTCTTGTAGTAAAAATATCAGCATTTACAGGTTTAGAGATATAATCTTCTGCACCATTGTTAAGTATCTTCTTCTGTCTACTCATATCATCGACCGCAGAAACAGCAATAATCATAAGTTTTTTATGCTTTTGTCTGATGCGTTTTGTTGCTTCGATTCCATCCATATTTGGCATCATAATATCCATAAAAACAATACTATACTCTTTTGTATCACACATTTTTACAGCTTCTAAGCCATCAACAGCTTCATCCATAGAAAATTCTAAACCATCATGTTCATCCATATAGTCTTCTAAAAGCAGTCTCAATATCATTCTATTATTTTTATTATCATCTACTATAAGTAAGTTCATGCTCTTATATCCCTTTTCCCTTCAATCACAATACTAGCACCATGCAGTGTTAGACTTTTTCCTAATTCAATATTATAAGACATTCTATCACAAAGTTGTTTAACAATGAAAAGCCCAACACCAGTTCCCGAAGCTTCTCTTGTCATACTATTTGCATCTGATTGTTCAAAAAGATCAAAAACATTTGAAATATCAGAGAATCCTTTACCATTATCTATAACTTCTATTGTGAACTTTTTATCATCTGCTTTTACAATAATTTCCACTTCAGAGGAAGCATACTTTACAGCATTTGAAATGACATTAGTAAAAATTTGTTTAAATCTCAATTCATCACTATAAAAGTAATATTCCTTATCCGTATCATTTTTAATAGTAATAGTAACTTCTTTATCTAAGTATTTATTCACTATCAATTCTAGACTAGTATTAAGGTTCATTTTTTCTATCTGTAATTTTATATTCCCATCTTTTAACTTGATAGCCTCCATCAAGTTTGTAATCATATCCAGCATAAAGTAGCCACTATTATTTATCTCTTTAACTTGATCTATTAATCTATCTTTTTTTTGAAACTCCTCTTTTGCTAAGTGTTTCATAATATACTCTGAAAAATTTATAATGGAGTTAAGCGGTGTTTTAAGTTCATGTGTAAATATAGTTAAAAAGGAGTCTTTGACATTGTTTAACTCTTTTGCATGATTTAACTTTGCTAATCTATTATCTAACTCTTGATTTTTAATCTTTCTAGCAGCCTGAATAATATCTGTAACATCATCCAAAAATACTAAATACTCACTTACTTCCTCTTTCTCATCAACAAGTGCAACAGCTGTAATATCTATAATTCTTTCACTTTTATTCTCTAATTTAAAAACTTGTCTATCTTTATAGAAAAACTCCTTTTCTAAAGAACTCCATACCTTACTCATATCTTCATTACTATTTTGTAGAGGATTTATCACACCTTGCATAGCTTCTTCATGTGTAATTTTTGTTGTAGTACAAAAAAGATTATTGACATAAATAATGTTACCTTTACAATCATGACGAGAAACACTAAATGTTAAATCTATAGCATCTTTATAATCTTGAAGTGTTCTTTTTTGGGAGTTAAATTCTTGATACCAAATTTTTTCTTGAGAGAGACTCTCTATTATTGCGAAGAGTGGTTTTGCTTCCACTGGTTTATTAAGATATTTGTCTACTTGTAAATCAATAGCTCTGGTAAAAATATCTTTATAATTATTACTCAACATTAAGATAATAGCTTGAGTTGGTTCTACCTTTCTTATCTTTTTAATAAGTTCTATGCCACCCATATTTTTTAATTCTTGAGAAATTAAGACAATATCAGGCTGCTCTTTTTTAAACATCTCAAATGCAGTAATTCCATCATCAATTACAACCACTCTATGACCTATCGCCTCTATCCAAGACTCTAGCCTACTTAAAACTCTTAATTCCTCTTCACAAACTAAGATTTTAAGTTTCTGAGTATCTTCCATTTTAGAGTCTCGCTCTTAACTCTTCAACACATTTTTTATAATCTTTCATCCCTTTAGAACGACGTGCATCTAAAATGATAGGGGAACCTGATTCAAACTGCTGTGCAAGTTTTATATCTATTCCTATTGGAGAGAGAAGTTTCTCTTTTCCAAAAGAAGTTTTTACTTTTTCAACTGACTCTTTATGCTCATTTATATGGGGATTATACATTACAGGTAATATAGAAATGTCTACAATTTCACGCTCTTGAGATTTTGCACTTTGATAGAGTGCACGTAACATCTGTCCAACGGCTACAACACCAAGATGATGAGGAACAAAAGGAATGAGAACAGCGTCAGCAACCTCTAATGAGTTTTTTAAAAGTGCATCAAATGTCGGAGGAGTATCTATGATACAGTAGTCAAAAAAATCTGCTATTTGTTCACGCTTAAAACGATTTTTTAAAATTCCTCTCAAATCAGCATACTCATAAACATCAAAGTGTGCAAGTGCAGGAGAAAGTGTTAAATTTTCATGCACTGTAGGGATAAAAGTTTCACTAAGTGTCGCACCATCGAAAATAGAGTGTACTCCCAACTTTTCATCTGGAGCACACCCTACACCAATAGAAGCATGCCCCTGCGTATCTAAATCTAGTAACAAGACAGAGCCATGTTTTGCTAATCCACTTGCAATATTGACAGCAGTTGTGGTTTTGGCAGAACCACCCTTACGATTACTAACTACAATGGTTTTCACTGGTATCAAATCCTTCTAAAACAGTCTGAAAAAGTCTCTTTTTATCACCAAACTTATAGAGACAACTATAATTTTTCTTATATGCCATAATAAGTTGAAGAACTGCTAAGTGTATATCTTCACACTCACTAAAGTCCAAAGAGACTTCTTCCCCAGCTTTCTCTTGTAAAAAATCTCTAAAAGAGACTACTTCATCTTCATAAATTACAGCACTAAAATTTGCTTCATTATTTTCATATACTATCGACATATTTATCCTTTAACTTGGTAAACGAACTGTTTTTATGACATTAATCAGAACATTATCTAAATCTAATACACCATCTAACTCTAAAAACTCATTCATATTATGTTCATCAGAAGAGTTTATAAAAGAGTCCTCTTTGGTATGTGCTATATCTTCTATCGTATCTACCTTGATAGCAAATACTTTTTCACCCTTATCATAAATGATAAATTTTTGAAGAGAATTTACGACAATATTTAAGTCACTTGTAAATGTATTAAGAGCACCCATAGTATGTTCATATATATTTTTTATATCTACCTTAAAAATTCTTAAAGCCTCTTCTTTATCTGTAGTACGTAAATTATAAGCAACTTCCCCTGTTCTATGAAGACGCTTATGGTACTCTATAAGTTCATTTAAAATTGCTGTAACTGTATCATCATAAGAGGTAAAGGAGTCTATCCATTTTCCAAGTCCACAAGCATGAGGATTAAATGTTTTTGTAAAATCAGAACCATCTTTTAACGCAATTTCTAAAGCTTCAACCCAATCTTTATGCGCAATTTTTAATGATGTAAATAGAGAGTCTAGTTCATTATTATACGTAGGCATATCGATAAGTTTACGAAAGTTTACAACTTTTATAACCTTATCTTCATAAGACATCATTCCATCTATATATTCATGTGCATTAGGTATATTCGTCAACTCTTCTGCTTGAATAATCCTTTGAACATTTTCGATATTAAGTGCATATCTATTTTCACCAACACTAAATACTATTAAATCTATCATTGTGCATCTGCTCCTATGCTACTTGAATCTCTTCTTTAAGTTTTTGAGAGATACTCAAAAGACCTAAAGGATCCATCGCCATAATAATTTGACCATTACCAAGAAGTGCTGTTCCACTAAAGAGAGGATGCCCTTCCATGATACCGACAAGTGGTTTTTGAACAACATCTAGTTGACCTAAGAATTCATTAACAACCACAGCTAATAGATTATCTTTAATATTGAGAACTACAATAGAGAGTGGTTTATCATGTGTTTCCTCTTCATTTAACATACTTTTAATGAAGAGAAGAGGAATAACATCTCCACGAATATAAACAAAAGGTTCATTATGTAAGTACTCAATATCAGAACGATCAATTTTTACTGTCTCACTTACACTGTCCATAGGTATTCCATAATGGATACTATTCATCTCAATATGTAGAAGAGAAGTTACAGCTAATGACATTGGAATAGCAAGTGTTATTACTGTTCCTTCATTTGCTTTTGTTGTAATCCCAATACTACCACCAAAACTCTCAATAGATTTTTTCACAACATCCATTCCTACACCACGGCCACTAAATTCTGTAATCGTTTCAGCAGTTGAAAGCCCTGGTAAAAGAACTAGCTCAGCCATCTCTTTTTCACTCAAAGCATCTATCTGTTCTGGAGTCATTAAACCTTTTTCAAGAACCTTTGATGCAACTCTTTCTACATTTATCCCTGCACCATCATCTATAATTTCAATGATAATTCTATCAGATTGTGCATAAGCATTTAAAGTAACTGCACCAATTGGATTTTTACCTTTTTGTTCACGAACTTCTGGCATTTCAATACCATGGTCAAGTGAGTTTCTCATAATATGAATCATTGGATCCGCTAACATTTCAATCATATTTTTATCTAGTTTTGTTTCACCACCAGACATCTCTAATTTCACTTTCTTACCAAGTGTTTTAGCAATATCACGGACAAGTTTAGGATATCTATCAAAAACATAGGAGATTGGTAACATTCTCATCCCCATAATTAAATCTTGAAGTTGTTCAGATAGACGATTAATAAAAATATACTTATCCATAATCTCACGCTTAATCTGATCATGTGTCATACCAACAACATTATCAGCAAGATAAGGGAGTGAATTTTTAGCAACTAAAAGTTCTCCAACAACATTCATAAGAGAATCTATTGACTCTTGTTCGACTTTTACAGTTTTACCAACTACAGCCTTTTGTTTCTCTTCTCTTGGCTCTTTCTTCGTAACTTTTGCAGGAGCTTTTTTTGCTACAACTTCAGATTTTACTACTTCAGAACTTTTTTCTTCTATAACTTCTGCTATTTGAGGTTTTTCACTCTGAATCTCTTCTGTTTCTATTATCTCTTCTTTAAGTCCAAGTTCTTGATTTAAAAATCTTTTGACTTCATCTAAAGTAGTAAGCTCTGGCATATTTGGCATATATTTTCGAGCTTTTTCAAGCGTAACTATGATTCTAAGTAAGTCATCATCACTCTCAATATAATTTATAGCCTTATTCTGTTGCTCAAAAATCTCCTGTAGTGTTGCTTTTATATTTTCATTCATCTCAGATGATACTGTTTCAGAAGGGAGGCTTTTTGACTCCTCTTGTACTTCTTCTACTTCAACACTACTACTCACCTCTTCAGACTCATCCTCATCTGGAGTATAAACTTCTCCCTTATAAAGAGTTTGAAAAAATTTATTTAGTTTTGTTGTATCTTCATCTTTTATTAAACCCACTATATCTAAAAATCTTTCAAGTTTTGCATACTGAATAGTATCTACACCAACTAACTCCATAGAAGCAGCTACTTCCTCTTTAATCGTTGCTAAATCAAAATCTTCTGCAAGAGAAGAGAGCTCTTTAAGCGAATCTATCTGAAGTCCCGTATCTCCTCTTGAAATAGTTAAAAGAGTATTTATATCTAAAGGTAACAACTCTAATTCATCTATAAAGTTAAAGAGAGAATCCTCTATCTCTTCGTAAGTAGCATAAATAAAAGCTACTAACGAAGACTTCAGTAATAAACCATCTTCATCTTCTATACCACTTAGAACTGATTTTGCATTTTCATCACTCATACATGAAAAAACACCCAATACTTTCTCTTCTAAAAGGCTTAAAGTATAGATTGGGTCATTTCCATATACCATACATGAGTCATCTACATCAAAAACAACTGCATAGAAATTAGAGTTATTACAAAACTCCTCATTTATTTCAGGATTGTTAAAAGGAATTTTTACACTCTCAACACCTCGAAGTGTTTTGAGAGGAAGGTTTACAATGTTTGATGTATCAGCTAAAGTGAAAGGGAGTTCCCAAGAGGATTCACCTTCAGGATCTTTACCCATCTGCTCACTAAGACTAGCAACAATTCTAGAGAGAGTCTCTTCATCTGCTTCAACTATGTCACCAGTCTCTTCTGCTGCTTCAACAAGATTAACAACTTCATCAAAGGCATCATATAAAACATCTATCATACTATCAGCAAACTCTATTTTACCTGCTCGTAGCATATCTAGTAAATCTTCAGCATGATGCGTAATATTTTTCACTGCTTCAAAACCTACTATCCCACTACCACCCTTAAGCGTATGTGCAGCACGAAAGACAGAGTTTAAAAGTTCTGGGTCATCACCACCAATCTCTCCGATATTTTGATCTATAAAAGCAAGATTTTCTCTTGCTTCACTTAAAAACTGTTCTAATAATGGATCCATAATATCTCCTTAACTTTTTACTAAAATATCTATATATGCTTGAAGTTGATCAGGTTTGATAGGCTTCGTTTCAAAAAGATTTGCCCCTACTTTGTAAGCATTAATTTTATCTTCTTCTTTTGCCTGAGTTGTCACCATAATAACAGGAACATCTTTATGATTTTCCTGTTTTCGCAAGTCATTTATAAAAGAATATCCATCCATAATGGGCATATTTACATCCACTAAATATAAATCAATCTCTGCACCCAAACTTTTTTCAAGTGCTTCCATCCCATTTTCAGCCTCTACTATCTCCATGCCCATTGTTTTTAAAATGGCACTATGGTAGTTTCTTACTGTCTTTGAATCATCTACAACCATTACTACTGACATCATATTCTCCTAAAAAAACTCTATATCTTCTTCTCTATTTGATTCTAAGGATTTTCCGGAGAATCTACTTTTTTTATCTTTTGCATCTTGAAGCGTTGCTTCTAATTTTGCTTTTAACTTATCAACACTCTCTTCAACTAAACTTTCATCATTTTTATAAGCATGTGAAAAGACATCTATACTTTTTTGCATACTCTCTATCGCTTCAACAGAAGCGTTGAGTTGTTGTGTAATTATATCTTGGTACTGCAAAGCTGTTGATATATCATCATCAATTTCCAAACTGTTTCTCTCTATAAAACTACTCATTTTCATTAAAGATTCATTAGACAACTCTATAACATCTAACT
>Ga0256843_1001069_pt1 | contig 22211 bp, 22 predicted proteins | sample AlvinellametaG_FD_191572 | JGI IMG/M metagenome (GOLD analysis project Ga0256843, IMG submission 191572) | Pompeii worm associated microbial communities from hydrothermal vent at the East Pacific Rise, Pacific Ocean - Alvinella | ecosystem: Host-associated > Annelida > Integument > Unclassified ... | reverse complement strand
GAGTTGGGGCATCAACTCTTGGTACAGATGGCGTAAGACTGGCTATTTGTCAGCAACCATCGCTTTAAAACCAGAATCCCCCGCATTTATTCGTGGGGAGTATGTCAATCTATTCTTTTAACCAAAATGTTATAAACATTTTTGTATAATCTCCAGCCTATTAAAATTTAGAAGGAATTATTTATGTTAGAAGGAATTATTAGAGAGAGTATCGGTAAGAGCAATGCCAAAAAGCTCAGACGAGATGGTTATCTAATTGCTAACATCTATGCGAATGGAGTCGATAATATTTATGCGGCTTTTAAGCAGGGTGAATTTTTAAGAACTGTAAGAAATAAAAAGTCTCTAGCTTTCCCAGTAAAAGTGGGTGATAAAGAGTATAATGTAGTAATTCAAGAGTATCAACTACATCCAGTAACTGGTATTGTTCTTCATGTAGATTTAAGAGTAGCACTTCCAGATACGGTATCAGATTATCTAGTACCTGTAAAGACTCACGGTACTCCAAAAGGTCTAAAAAACAAAGGTGTACTTGTAATTACAAAAAGAAGATTAAAAGTAAGAGGAAAAATCGAAGATATTCCAGCTAGTTTTGATCTAGATGTAAGTGATTTGGACAGAGACCAATCTATTTTGGTAAGAGATATCGAAGCTCCAGCAAACTGTAAATTGATGGATAAACCTCATGTCTCTGTATGTGGTGTAATCAAATCTAGGTAAGTTTGGATATGAATTTAGTCGTAGGATTAGGTAATCCTGGTACTAAATATCAAAATACTAGACACAATGCGGGCTTTATGGTGGTGGATAGACTTATATCTTCCACCAGAGCCAGAGATATTTCCAAAAAGACTTTTGAAGGTCAACTCTACAAAAGCGGTAATACTCTTTTTTTAAAACCTCAAACTTTTATGAATCTCTCTGGTAAAAGTGTACGCTCTGTGATGCAGTTTTATAAGATAGATTTAGAAGATTTGATAGTAATTCACGATGATATAGATTTGGCTTTGGGGAATATTCGCTTCAAAAGAGGTGGCAGTAGTGGAGGACACAACGGTCTAAAGTCGATTGATGAGCTTGTAGGTAGAGATTACTTGAGAGTTAGAATAGGCGTAGGAAAACCTGAGCGCAAGAGTGAAGTTGTAAGTTATGTTTTAGCTCCATTCGAATCTGATGAAGAGATAGTTCTCCAAAAAGTAATAGATTATATCGACTCTATCTTTGATAAGATTCTATCTTTAGAGTTAAATGAGTTAAAAAGCAAATATACACTCAAGAGTATCAATGCTACTTACTAAAAGGTACTTTCGCTATATCTCTTTTGAGTATCTTAAAAACTTCTTTATTCTTTTGATTGGTCTTAGCTCTGCAATTATTCTCATAGATTTTTTCCAGCATGCAGCAAAGATTGGTGGTGGATTTAATAAAAAGATTCTATATATTTTTTATAATTGGGAGTACATGGTCACTCTCATTTACCCTCTAATTATTCTTTTTTCTCTTGGCTGGACGATTATGAGTTTTATTAGCAGAAATATCTTTGTAGCGATGTACTCTTTTGGCTACAGCAAACGGGAACTATATTATCCATTTTTGTTGGTAGCAATTTTGATTTATATTATTTTTACTCTGCTTCAGAGTACATCTTTTGCTTATGGAAAGGATAGAGCAGAAGCCATCCTAAAACATAAAGATGAAGCTCAAGTCTTGAATAATATATTTTTTAAGCACAATAATAGCTTCGTCTATATCAAAAAACTAGATGCCCCAAATAAGAGAATTTATGGGGTTGATATTTTTGAAATAAAAAATTATAATGTTTCAAAGATAGTCTCTACAAAAGATGCGTTTTTTCAAAAGCCTTACTGGATTGCCAAAAAAACTACAATAAAAACTAGACTTTTTGAAAATGGAGAAGTAAAAGGCTTCACTCTCAAAAGAGGCAAAAATACTAAAATGCTAAAAGATTATGTTCCAGAGGTGGTAAAAAAGATTTATGAGGGTAAATCTTTGACAATTATTGATGGCATCTACGCTTACAGACTTCTACTTAAGCAAGGATTAGATACTTCCAAAGTAAAAGCAGTACTTTATAATAAAATTGTAATGCCTCTTTTTGCTCTGGCAATGTTGGGAATAATATTTTTTAAGACACCACCTTATCAGAGGTTTATCAGAAAAGACCAGCTATGGACAATGATTTTAGGAAGTAGTCTACTATTTTGGGCATTTTTATTTGCGATGAATCGCTTGGCAATTAGTGGTGTAATAGACCCTGTTTTTGGGCAGTTGGTGCCAATTGTACTTCTTAGTATCTACTCATTTTATATCTACATCAAAGAGCCATAAAGATAGAGTTAGATTTAATGGTATTTTCAGAAATGAGATTCTTAGATTAGATATAATTTAATCTTAAAATCTATCAAGTATTTCTACTTTAAAGAGTCTTAGAAAAAGGAGTTTTTTATGTTTTTTGTCAGAATTTTTATATTTTTTCTATTTTTTAATTTGGTTCAGGCTGAAGATATAAACAAAAAATACCAAACAAATGCTAATTGTAAAGCGTGCCATTTAGATATCTCTAAAAAGTGGGAAACATCTAGGCACGCCCACTCTCACTATAGCAAAAATGAACTCTATAATAAAGCTTTAGAATATATTGTTGCAAAAGAAGTAGTAGGTACAAAAGAGGAGGTCGTAGTAGAGTGTGCTAAGTGTCACAATCCTCGAATCAAAAAAAGGGCTGTAAGTAATGTGGAAAAAATTGAGATGCTTTTGGAAATAGATAAAGATACAATGAATAAAATGATAAATACAGCTTACATGCAAAATGGCATAAACTGTATCGTCTGTCATAATGTAGAAGAGATTCATCAAGATAAAAAGACAGTAGGCTTTGATGCAGTCAAATTTGGTCCCCAAGGGGTAATGTATGGACCTTTTGATGGAGCAAAATCTCCATATCATTTTACAAAGAAAAAGGATTTTTTCAAAAAAGAACCAAATAAACTCTGCATGGTCTGTCATCTTCAGGGTAAAAATAGACGAGGAGTTGAAGTCTACTCTACAGGAAAGGAGTATTTAGCTTATGCCAAAGAGTCAAATAGCACTTTAAAAAGCTGTATCGATTGTCATATGAGTGCAGAAAAAAAGGGAATTGCATCAAATTATGGAGGAAAAGGAGGAAGAGTCACAAGGATGATCAGAGACCACCTCTTTGCTAGTATTGACAATTCTGATATACACAAAAAGTATATTCTAATTAGTGCCAAGATTAAAAAAGATAACTTGATGGTAAAAGTAACAAATAAAGCTCCTCATAAGATTCCCACTGGTTATGGATTAAGAGAGATAGCTGTTTCTATTACTTTTTATGATAAAAATGAGAAAAAACTAGATTATAGAGAATATAGCTTTTCTACTGATTGGCTAGATAAATATGGCAAGCTTACAACCCCACATTTAGCTTATGAAATGGGTGAGGATAGGAGACTTCCACCAGCAAAATCGAAAGAATTTCTATTTTCAATACCGAAAGGGACAAAGATTATAAATTATAGATTAGTTTATCGTCAAATAAAAAGAAATATGATTAGAAAGCTAAAAATAAAAGATGAGTTTTTCATAAAAGATTATATTTTAAAAAATGGTATTTTAGAGTATTAATGGTTCTTTAATCTATTTGCGAACTGTTAATATACTAATCATTTTTTGGCTATAATCAGTAAATTTTTTTTAGCAACTTGAGGAAAAAGAGAGGTCAAGATGAGCCATGAGTTAGACGATTTGATTATTGATGAACCAGCAGGAAATAATAAAAAATCAAAAAACATATTATCAAGAATTGCTCTAATTATAATTTTTTTGATTGCAGGGATTATCATCAGTAAACTTATTTTAAGCGATAAAGGTGATCCAAATGAGATTGACAGAGGTAATAAATTAGGAGAAATAATAGACCCTACTAAAACTGACCCAGAAATTGTCAAGCTTACAAAAGATGATAGCTTTGAGAAGAGACCACCTATTCGCAAAGACAACTCAAAACCTACAAAACCGGTTCAAAGAGAGTCTGAATCAGATGTCAATATTGATGATTCCATGATTGATGGTGGAAGTATCACATTTGATGATAATGATTTTGGTTCTGATTATGGCACAATGGGTGGAGCTAGCTCTCAAATGGATATGGGAATGGATGATGAGGTAACTCCAACACATGCTACTCCTACAACTCCTCAGGTTAAGCAAGAGTCAGTAAAACCAAAGCCAAAGTCACAACCTCAACATCAAAATAAACGAAGAGCTCAGCATCAAGCCATACAAAATGAACTATCTCAAAGGGCAAAACCAACTACACACCAGACCCCTGCTAAAATGAGTGGAAAATATTTTATACAGATTGGTTCATTTTCGAAGCGTCCAGCTGATAGTTATTTAAGGAGCATTAGACAAAAAGGTTATACACCTTTTATTATCCACTCTGGAAATCTGTATAAAGTTCGAGTAGGGCCTTACAACTCATTCCAAGAGGCAAAAGCAAAACTAGAAGTGGTCAAGAGAGCTTTGAGTACAGATGGTTTTGTTGTAAAAAGGAAATAGTATGATTATAGAGAGTTTTTTATTTGACCAGCTCACTCCTGTAGCACTTTATGGAGAGATAAAGAAGGCTTTTGGAGATGAAATTAGTATGCTTTTTGAGAGTGTTGTTACTTCAGAAGATGGCAACTTTAGCTTTATTGCTCTTGGAGCCAAGGAGAGATTAATCTACAAGGAGCATCAAACCATATTTATAGACCAAGAGGGTAAGAAAAGCTCTCTTGATATTGATCCTTTTAGCTTTTTGCAAGAATACTACAACAAAATAGATCAAAATCATTACAAAAATCTCTCCCAAAAAGTTGGATTTAGATTTGTAGATGGATTTATTGGATTTATTGCTTATGATATGGTAAAAGTTTTTGAGCCAACACTTCATAAATTTATGGATGATTTAGCAGATAACCTAGAGACTCCTGATTTGGATTTGATACGCCCAAAAATTATTATTGGCTACTCCCACAAAAGCAGTCAACTTACAATTATTGATATCGATAGCTCAAATCAAGATATTTTTGAGCAGATTAAAAGTCTCTTGCCAAAAGCTCACCAACTGATGCCATTTACTCCTGCAAAGTTGGATGGTGAGGGTGAGTTTTCAATATCAGCTGAGAGATTCAAAGAGATTGTCAAAGAAGCAAAAGAACATATTAGAGCAGGTGATGTTTTTCAGATGCTCCCATCCAATCGCTACATACAAAAAGGTAGTGTGGAGCCTTTGAGTTTTTATCGTGTCCTAAGAGCTAAAAATCCTTCACCTTATCTTTTTTTACTGGATTATGAGGATTTTTCTATTTGTGGTTCATCTCCTGAAGTGATGGTAAGATTAACAGATGGCGAGATTTTGCTTCGCCCAATTGCAGGAACTCGTAAAAGAGGTAAGAATAGCCAAAGAGACTATGAGCTTGAACTTGAGATGCTAAATGACCCAAAAGAGTGTGCAGAACATCTAATGCTTGTAGATTTGGGTAGAAATGATGTAGGAAGAGTCGCAAAAACTGGCACAGTAAAAGTGCCAGAGATGATGAGAGTAGAAAAGTATTCCCATGTAATGCATATGGTATCTGATGTGGTGGGGATTATCGATGATGATAAAGATATGTTTGACCTCTTTCGGGCTACATTTACAGCTGGTACGATGACTGGCGCTCCCAAAATCAAAGCAATGGAGCTTATTGCAAAGTTTGAGAGGCTAAAAAGAGGTTTTTATAGTGGAAGTGTGGGATACTTTGCATTTACAGGAGATATGGACTCAGCAATTGCTATTCGTACATCTCTAATAAAAGATGATTTTATTGTGCTTCAAGCTGGAGCAGGAGTAGTAGCTGATTCTAAGCCCGAACTCGAAGAGCTTGAAGTCAGAAATAAGCTTATGGCTCTGCTTGCGACGCTAAAAGATATGGAGAATTTTGAAGACAAAACCTCAATCATCAAGATTAAATCTATAAAAGAATAAAAGAGTAAGCAAAATAATCAAAATCCCTAAACTTTTAGCTCCTTTTTGGGCTAAAAGTGATAAGTCTTTCAATTGTATCCTCATAGATTTTAGCATCAATGAATATCTCTATCTTTTTGGCTGGAATCTCTTTAACAACTAAGATTGCAGAGAGTGAATAACTATTTGGGGAGATTTGAGAACGAACTTTTAACTCCTCATCAAAGCTTGGAGGAGAGAAAATCAACTCTTGTACTGTTTTGTAATTTCTATCAATACCTAAATCTTCTAAAATACTATTATACTTTTGCAAAGTAATAAATTTTACCTCATCACGATTGAAAATACCCACCTCATCAATCTCTTTTTCGATATTACCTCTTGTAAAATCCCTTTTGAGTTTTGAGTATGGAAGGATATGAGAAGGAATCGGCTTTTTGCGTACTTTCAAAAGAGCAAACTTTAATCGATAGTTTAAAAATCTCTCTTTGACTATCTCATAAGCTACTCCTTGCTCTTCAAGCCTAATTCTCTCTTCATAGAGTTTGACTCTATAATCTATCGACTCAGGTTCAATCCTCCCAGAGATTGGACTAAAAAGTTCATCTACTAATCTATTTTGTTCATCTCTTTGCATTTTAAGAGCATAAATACATCCACAATAATCTTGTCTATAGATTTTAGACTCTTTTGCTAAGCGATTTTGAGTCTGTGTTCCACTATTGCTACGATAATCGATACAGACAAACTCCACCCCAAACTCCTCTCCAGCTTTTTGACCTTGAGTGTTTAACTGGGTGATAGATTTCTTAGGGGAGGTCAAAAGTGTAGAAGTAAATCTCTTCTCTCCGATTTTAGATGCAAGCTTGGCACTCTCCTTGAAACGATGGTCAAAACAGACAGAGCATCTTTTGCCCTTTTCTGGCTCACTCTCTAGACCTTTAACAGCATTTAACCAAGCTCTAAAATCATACTCACCTTCAATCAACTCCACACCCAAGGCTTTACAACTTCTCTTGACCTCTAAAAGTCTAAGATAATATTCACTGTAGGGGTGAATATTTGGGTCATAAAAGTAACCTACCAACTTCTCGCCTGGGAAATCTTCTTTTAACCTCTCCAAAAAGTAGTGACTATCAACAGCACAGCAGATGTGAACTAGCATCCAAAATTATCCCATTTTGATACCAATAAGAAATCCTGCTACAGCTGAAAGTGTCCCAGAAACTTTGATTTGAGAGATTCTCTCCTTCAAAAAGATTACAAACTGAGAAAATGCTGCACTCATGGAGTCTACCATTCCTAGGAGTTGATCTTCGTTGACTGTGACAATATGTTTATACTCTAGGAAAAATATCAAAATCAAACTAATTCCAAGTAGAAAAAGCATCAATTTAAAACTCTTTTTGATGACATAACCAATCGCAAGACCAATTAAAAAGCTAGCCCCCATTGTCAAATATGGAAGCTCTGAAAGGTTTGTATTTGTATTGGCGACTGTAGCACCTGTTTGTTGAATTGCTTCAGAGTTCATGCTATTTTTTGACCCAAAAATCTGGGCTACTTCTCCTTTCTTATGAGATTTGAAAATATTTTATCATAATTAGTTGTTAGTATAATTTATATAGTTTCAAACTTGGGTTATAGTCATATTTTTGATAAAATATCTATCTTGAATAACTTTTGTTATTAAAATATTAAAAAAGGGATTTTATCGTGCATAAAAGATTGTTATTGACTATTTTATCGCTATTTTTAATGGCAGGTTGTGGAGCCACTAGCATTCAAAATGGGATTGATGCAATTCGTGGAAAAGAGGAGAAGCAGTACAATAAAAGCGCACAAAAATGGTATGATGAAATATGTCAAGACTTAGCTCGTGGTGAGCTTGAAAGTGCTGATAAAAAGTATCTCTCTTTGAGAAGTGAACATATGAACTCTGCTTTGGTACCAATGAGTATGATTTTATTAGCTGAAGCTCATATGGCAGAGCAAGAGTATCTACTTGCTAATTATTACCTTGATGAGTACCTAAAAATTAGTCGAGGAGCAAAAGCAGACTACGCAAACTTTTTGAAGATAAAATCATCATTTTTAGGGATAAAAGATATAAATAAAGACCAAAAACTTGTGATGGATACGCTATTTAAAGCCAGAAATTTCTACACTCTACATAGAAATAGCCAATATGCTCCTTTAGTTCAGAGTATGATTGTAAGATTAGAGATGGCTCAATATGTATTAAATGACTCAATTGCGTCTCTTTATGACAGAATAGGAAAGAGTGAGGCTTCAAAAATTTATAGAGAAAAAAATAAGAAATTTATCTATACAAAAGAGCAGATTGAATCTCCAAAGAGTGGCTTTGTCTCTAAAATTATTCCATTTAAATAATAAAAAAGTCTCGAGTATGAAAGGATAAGATGAAATTAAGTGATTATGAAGAGTTTCCGACAGTTTTACCAATAGTTGCAGTAGATGATGGTTTTTTTTATCCATTTATGATTAGTCCTATATTTTTGAAAAAAGAGTCTGATATTACCGCAGCTACTTTAGCAATGGAGAAAAACTCTTTACTTTTTCTAGCCACAACGAAAGTTGGAAAGGAGAAAGAAAGAGACTTTAAAGCAATTTATGATGTAGGTGTTGTCGGCAGTATTATGAGGAAAGTCGATATGCCAGATGGTAGAGTCAAAATTCTATTTCAAGGAATGTCAAGAGCCAAAATTATTACTCCTATGGATGAAAATCCTCTTAAAGCACTAGTAGATACAATCGAAGATAGCAGTTTTGACAGATACCAAATTGAGGCTGTTTTAAATATTCTTAGAGAAAAAATTAGAGAACTAAGCAAACTAAACAGCGATATTCCAATGGATTTAGTAAAGACAGTCGAAGAGAATGATGAACCTCATAGAATTGCTGATTTAGTCTCATCAATGCTTCATCTTTCAAAAGAAAAAGCCTATAAACTGATTACAATGTCAGATATTGAAGAAAGATTGATTGAAATTATAAATGTTATTGATGTGCAAATTGAGGCGATAAAAGTTCAAAAAGAGATTAGTAATCGCGTCCATAATAAAATAGAAAGAAGCAATAAAGAGTATTTCCTCAAAGAGCAGTTAAAAGAGATTCAAAAAGAGTTAGGTGTAGAAGCACAAAGAGAAGAGGAGATAGCTCTTTATTATGAAAAGCTAGAAAAGTTAAAACCTTACATCGGTGAAGATGCCTACAAAGAGATAAAAAAGCAGTTAAGTAGACTCTCTAGAATGCATCCTGATAGTGCTGATTCTATTGTTTTGCAAAATTATATGGAGTGGGTTTTTGATATTCCTTTTGGAAAATTTTCCAAAGATTCTTTAGATATCAAAAAGGTAGCCAGTGAACTAAACAAAGACCACTACTCTTTAGAAAAACCAAAAGAGAGAATTATTGAGTTTTTTTCTGTTAGAGAGTTGCTTGAGCTTAGAGGCAAAAAAAATTCAGAGACAAAAGGGGTAATTTTATGTTTTTCTGGCCCTCCAGGCACTGGTAAAACTTCACTTGCAAACTCTATTGCAAAAGCTCTAAATAGACCATTAGTTAGGATTGCTCTTGGTGGCTTAGAAGATGTCAATGAGTTAAGAGGTCACAGGCGAACTTACGTAGGAGCAATGCCTGGTAGAATTGTCCAAGGATTAATCGAGGCAAAAAGTATGGATCCTGTGATTGTTTTGGATGAGATTGATAAAGTAGGAAGATCTCACAATGGGGATCCGACAGCAGCTCTGCTTGAGATTTTGGATCCTGAACAAAATACACACTACAGAGACTACTACTTAAATTTTCATATAGATTTGAGTAAAGCGATATTTATTGCTACAGCAAATGTTTTGGGTGCTATTCCAGCTCCGCTTAGAGATAGGATGGAGATTATAGATGTCAATAGTTACACTCCTGATGAGAAGTTTGAGATTGCAAAAAGATATTTGATTCCTCAAGAGTTGAAAAAACACGGTCTAAGAAGAGATGAGTTTACAATTAGCAAAAGAGCCTTGAGAAAACTCATCGATGAGTACACAAGAGAACCAGGAGTAAGAGGTCTAAGGAGGAAGATTGCTACTTTGATGAGAAAAGTAGCCAGAGAGATTTTGGAGTATCCAACTCTAACAAATGTCAAAATTACTACTAAAAAGCTTCCAAAATATGCTGGTAAAAGAGTCTTTGAGTTTTTTGCTATCGATGAAAATCCTCAAGTTGGGGTAGTCAATGGTTTGGCTTGGACATCTGTTGGAGGAGATGTCTTGACAGTAGAAGCTATCAAAATAAAAACACAAGCTCCAATGCAAGTAACTGGTAGTTTGGGTGATGTGATGAAAGAGTCAGCCAAGATTGCAAATAGTGTAGTCAAAATTTTGATTGATGAAGGAAAACTACAAATCCCAGAAGAGAAGTTAGATAATAATAAACCTCTTCCTCCAATTTACAAAAGATACACCATCCATCTTCACGTCCCAGAAGGAGCTACCCCAAAAGATGGTCCTAGCGCTGGAATTACGATGGCTACAGCAATAGCTTCAGTCTACAGCAACAAAACAGTAGATAATAAGCTAGCTATGACTGGTGAATTGACCCTTACTGGGAAAGTCTTGCCAATTGGTGGTCTAAAAGAGAAATTGATAGCAGCTTACAAAGTAGGGATAAAAAGAGCTTTGATTCCCAAAAAGAACTACGACAGAGACTTAGATGATATCCCAAAAGATGTACTAAAAAATGTAGAAATCATACCTGTCAAAAGGATAGAAGAGGTCTTAGAATATGCTTTAATTGATGAGAAGGAGATAAATAGTGACGACTAAAGAGAAGTTTGAGAAGTTATTTGAAAATAGGTTGAGTCAAGATGAAGCAAGAGAGTTTTTAGTCTCTTTGTATGAAAAGGGTGAAAGTGCAGAAGATATTACATCAGCTGTGGAAGTGATGAGAAGTCACTCAATAAAACTTCCAATTTCAAAAGAGCTTCAACAAAAAGCAATTGATGTCGTAGGTACTGGCGGAGATAAAAGCTTCAGCTTCAATATCTCTACGACAGTATCTTTACTTTTGGCATCTACTGGTAGAGTCGTAGCTAAACATGGAAATAGAAGTATTACTAGCAAATCTGGCTCAGCTGATGTACTCGAGACTCTTGGTATCGAACTAAATCTTCAACCCGAGTCTCAAGTCAAAATGCTAGAGGAGGTCGGTTTTACTTTTATCTTTGCGATAAATCATCATCCAGCGATGAAACATATTATGCCAGTAAGAAAATCGATACCTCATCGAACAATCTTTAATATTTTGGGACCTTTGACCAATCCAGCAGGGGCTACAAAATATCTCATGGGAGTCTTTCATCCAGATTTTATTGAGAAGATGGCAAAAGTACTTGTAAATGTGGGGGCAAAAAGAGCTTTTGTAGTGAGTGCTGTAGATGGAATGGATGAGATTTCAATTAGTAATAAGACAAAATTTGCTTATGTTGAGTCTGACCAAATCAATTTTGGAGAGATTAATCCAGAAGTTCATGGATTTAAACTCTACCCAAAAGAGGCGATTGTAGGTGGGGATGCTAAAGAAAATGCAAAGATTATTACTGATGTTTTTGATGGTATTGAAGAGGGAGCAAAAAGGGATATTGTCATTTTAAATAGTGCTTATGCTCTCTTTGCAGATGGTGGTGTCAGAGATATTCAAGAAGGTATCGAAGTAGCCCAAGAGGCGATAGATAGCAAAAAAGCAAAAGAACATCTCCAAAAGATTATCCGACTCAGCCAACAACTAAAGTCATAAAAAGTAGTTTATGAAAAAGATTGTAGCATCTTTAGATAATATCGATAGTGTGGCTAAATATATCTTGGAGACTCTACCAAAGAGTGCTGTTTTGATTTTGGAGGGGGATTTAGCATCTGGTAAAACTACCCTTACAAAAGAGATAGTCAAACAAAAAGGCTCTAGTGATGAGGTGACATCTCCTACATTTTCTATTCAGCATATTTACAAAAATGGGGTTTTTCATTATGATATGTACAGATTAGAGTTTATGGAGTTGGTCTCTTTGGGGATTGTAGATGAGTTTGAAAAAGAGGGTCTTCATATCGTCGAGTGGATGAATGATGATATAAAAGAGGCTCTACTTGAGGCAGGATTTTCTATTTTTGTGGTGGAGATTAAACCACAAGGTGAGTCTCGAGAATATACAATCTACCCTGTTAAAAAAATCTAATATGGAGCTTAGAATATGAAAATTTGGTTTATTATAAGTCTGATTGTAGGTATGGTTTTAACTATTGGAGTGCTTTACCTCTTGATAAAGGAGATAAAAAGCTCAATTAAAAATAGCAATGATGGCAAAGTATCAAATAGATGTGATTTGGATTAAAAATGAGACGACTAAAAGCTGAGTGGGAGAGACACAAGCTAATTTTGATGGCATTTCCTCACGACAATACAGACTGGGCAAGCGATGGAAAGTTAAAAGATGCAATTGTACCTTTTTTGAGAATCTCTCAAGCTATAGCATACTCTCAAAGTGTTTATATTTTATGTAAGAATAGAAGTGAGATTGAGTCTCTTTTTTGCTCCAAAAATAATATGACATTTATTGAAGTTGATTTTGATGATACCTGGACGAGAGATTATGGAGCTTTGAGTATCGAAGAAGATGGCAAAAACAGGCTTTTGGATTTTATTTTTGATGGCTGGGGGGGAAAGTTTAAAGCAGACTTGGATAATAAAATCAATCAAACTCTCCACAAAAAGGGCTATTTTGGAATTACTCCAATGGAGAGTATAGATTTTGTACTAGAGGGTGGTTCGATTGAGAGTGATGGCGAGGGTACTATTTTGACTACTTCTAGCTGTCTTTGCAACCAAAACCGCAATGGAGGAAAAGATAAAAGTCAAATTGAAGAGATTTTACATCAATATTTGGGTGCAAAAAGAGTGCTTTGGTTAGAAAATGGTTATTTAGCTGGTGATGACACAGACTCTCATATTGATACTTTGGCTAGATTTGTTTCAAATGATACAATAGTTTATCAATCGTGTGAAGATCCAGCAGATGAACATTTTCACGCTCTCAAAGAGATGGAGTCTGAGCTAAAAAATCTAAAAAGAGTAGATGGCAGAGCCTACAATCTCATATCTCTTTCTCTACCAGAGCCAAAATTCTCCAAAGATGGACGAAGACTACCAGCAACTTATGCCAATTTTTTGATTACAAATAGCTCTGTAATTCTTCCTACTTACAAAGATATTTCTGACAAAAAGGTTGTAGAGATTTTCAAAGAGATTTTTCCTAGTCGAGAGATTATTCCTATCGATGCTAGTAAATTGATAGAGCAAGGAGGTAGTATCCACTGCTCTACAATGCAAATAGATTATTAGTGAAGGAGTTCTGGACGATACTCAAAGTGCATTGTATCGTAGTGGTACCACTTACCACCCCAAATAAAACCATGCTTTTCAAAAATTTTGACAATGTCTAGCGGTATTTTATTTTGGTAGCGATATTTTCCTTTGCTCCATCGCCAGTATGCTGAATATTTTACATTTATATCGATTGCAGCACCAAAAGAGTGAACACTTAGCCGTTTTGTACCTGCTATTTTTCTCCAGCTAAAAGTTCCGCCAATTGGATAGAGATATTTCATATACTCTGGATGTTTGACTAAAAGTCTTTTTAAATCCTTTACTACTTCTTTGATATCTTTATCTACACCATTTACTCTTGTGACTTTGATTTTACCTTTGACCCAATTGAGTGTGACAAGGCGTTTTTTTACCTCTGAAGCTCTATTTCCATACATCTTCTTAAAAAACTTCTCATTTCTGATTCTTCCTGGGTCAAAGTTTTTGGCTGGAGCTTTGCCAAACCCTCTAGCACCTTTTGGGTAAGTAAATCTAAACATATCTTCAATATCAGCACTATTTAAAAGTTGATAAAAACTCTTTCTCTTTCTATCATCATAGCAGATTTTTGTATTATCACTTAGAATCAATTGATTTTTTCTACAGTCAAACACTTTTATATGTTTTCCATATTCTCTTTTTAGAATGTTTGCGACCCTTTTACATTTATTGTAGCCTCTATTGTCAAGTTTTGGACACTGCTGTTGATGTTTACTTTTGGGAGTAGTAGCTACCAAAGAACTACTCAAAGCCAAAATCAGAAGAGATATTAGTTTAGTTTTCATACAATTTGCTTGGTTAATTTAAATTTAAATCAACCCTCTCCTTTCCTAAAATATATTTTTGATTCAAAAGATATTATATCTAAAAAAGTAGCATTTTAATATTATTTAATGTATAATTATCTAGTTTAGCTAAATCGACTCTAAAAGTCCTATTTTGACCTTTTGGAGAACAATCCTACAAAATCAAAAAGGTAAAATCCTATGCAAAAGAGATACTACTCCTACGAAGAGTTTAAAGATGATATCAAAGCTATCTACGAAGAAAGTAGAGAGTTTAATCCTGATACTATCTTAGCAATTGCTCGTGGAGGGCTTTGTATTATGCATTTTTTGGCAAATTTCTCTGGTATTCGGAGAGTCTACTCTTGGAGTATCATCTCTTATGATGATGAGCAAAAACTAGGCTTTTTAGAGATTGGGACTATCCCTGATTTGAAGGATTCAAAGAGGGTTTTGATTGTAGATGATATCGTAGATAGCGGAGATACAGCAAAAAGTGTCTTGGAGATTCTAAAAACTAGGTACCCTCAAATTGATTTTAAGTTGGCTACGATTTTTTGGAGACCTACAGCTTCAATCTCTCCAGACTTTTTCGTCAAGGAGAGCAGTGAGTGGATAGATTTTTTTTGGGAAGTAGATTTAAAAAGGGATTCTAATGTTTAGAGTATTTTTGATTTTAATATTTATTGTTGGTGCTTTGAGTAGTAGTAAACTAGAGATAATCAAAAAAAGAGGTTTTTTACGGTGTGGAGTAAATAGTAATTTGCCTGGCTTTAGCCAAAAGGATAGAGATGGTATCTGGAGAGGTTTGGATGTAGATTTTTGTCGAGCAGTAGCTGCTACTATTTTGAGGGATAGCTCAAAAGTAAAATTTATCCCTCTTGAGACCAACAATAGATTCAAAGCTCTAAAAAGAGGTAAAATTGATATTTTATCTAGAAATACGACTCAAACAGAGAGTAGAGATACTACACTAGGAGTTGATTTTATTGGTGTAATCTACTATGATAGTGAGGGTTTTATGGTGCCAAAAGCTCTAAGCATCAAAAGTATAAAAGAGCTAGATGGTGCTACAATTTGTATCAAAAGCAATACTACTACAGAGCTAAATTTAGATGACTATTTTAAGTCCCACCAGATGCAATACAAAGCTCTAAAGTTCAAAACTAACGAGGAGTTAATCCAAGCTTTTGATGATAAAAAGTGTGATGTCATCAGCGGTGATATCTCTGGACTTCACGCTCAAAAAAGTCTACTCAAAGAGCCAGAAAAGCTTGTGATTTTGGAGGAGAAGATATCTAGAGAACCACTTTCACCTGCAGTAAAAGAGGGTGATTTTAGATGGAGAGATACTGTAAAATGGATTAGAGAAGCTCTTTTGTTAGCCGAAGCCAAAGATATAAACTCCACAACAGTAGATAATATTAAGACTACAACCAAAGATTCTGAGATAAAAAGACTCTTAGGCATAGAGGGAACTACTTGTCAAAACTTACATTTAGATAGTGACTGTTTTTATAGAGCAATTAAGCAAGTAGGAAATTATGGTGAGATTTTTGAGAAAAATATTGGCAAAAATAGTCCTCTAAGAATTGAACGTGGTTTGAATGGTCTCTGGAAGGATGGAGGGCTAATGTATCCTTTGCCTTTTCGATAAAATCATCAAAATATCTTAAAAATGTCAAAAAATTCTTCAAAAACTACCAAATCTAGACAAATTTTCTGATTGATGAGGTAGTTTTATCTTTTTCTATTTTTTGATATTAACTATCCATATAATAATTAATAGTTTACAAAATAGGTTAAACTAAATATATCATCTTGGTAAATTAATCTAATGACAAAGTTAACAAGATATAATTTCTCTATTATAATAGGCTCTCTCTATAGAGTATCTGTAAAGATTATTTGTAGAGAGACTATCTATAAACTGAAGAGGAGTAATAATGACAAAAGTAGTACTACTTATTCTACTTGGTGCCTTGCCAATCTTTGCAGGGCTTAGAAATCTTTCTCTTCATCACGCTCTAAAGATTCTTAACAAGAACAACCTTGAGATAAAAATATCTCAGTATGAGTCGATGATGAAGTACTATGAGAAGAAGGCTGTTGATGCTATGCATTGGGGTAAAGCTGATATTACAATTACAGCAATGAGAAGTAATGATGCTGGTAATGTTTTTGGGTTTAAGTTGCAGAGTCGTGAAGCAACATTTGGTGACTTTGGGTTTAGCGATTTTATGGGTGCATTAGGACAAGGGGTGATGCAATCTGCTCAATTAAATGGTGGTATTCCAAGCTTTCCAATCTTTGCTGAAGGTCTAGCTAAAAATGGTGATAGCATCTTGGCAATTCAACCTCATGACTTAAACTTCCCAAAAGCTAGAACGCACTTTATTACGAAGTTTAGTTATATGTTGCCAATTTATACTGGCGGAAAAATCACAGAGTATCAAAACATCACTCAAGGGATGTTTGAGATGAGTCAACTTGATACTAGAAAACTTCGAAATGAGAAGATTTTTCAGGTCAAAAAGACATTTTATGATATTACGCTTGTGAATGATTTTATCTATAATCTAAGAAAAATTAGAAGAAATATGAGACATCTAAAAAGAACTATCATAGAGATGAAGCGTGAAGGCTATACAAAAAATACTGATGTTTTAGAGATTGATGCTAAGCTTGCAGAAGTAGATAGCCTAATCAATCAAGCTAAATTAAACAGAGAGTTGGCTTACCACTTCTTATCATTTCTTTTGAATAGAAATGTAAGCTCAATTAGAAGAGTAAAACTAAATCTAAGAACTCCAAGAGTCACAAAAAGAGATATTGAAAGACTTAGTATCGATATTCAAAAAGCAAAACTTGGTCTTAAAATCAGTGATCACGCAGTCAAAGCTCAAAAAGCCAATTTCTTACCGACTATTGGTGGTTTTGGAGAGTATAGTAGTGCAGATGATAAACTCTGGAATGAGTTTGGGAAAAAAGACTCTTACACTGTCGGGATTCAGGTGAAGATGAATCTCTTCAATGGTGGAGCTGACAAAGCAAATCTAGAAAAAGCTAGACTCCAGAGAATGAAAGTAGCTCAGCAAGTTGAGCTTGCCAAAAAAGGAATTACACTTCAAGTCAAAAAGCTAAAAAGCTCAATTCGTTCATTAAATCATAGATTAAGAAGCGTTAGAAAACAGCTAAGATATGCAAGAGAAGTATATAGAACTTACGAAGAGAAATACAAAGTAGGACTCGCATCGATTACTGATTTGCTTATCAAAAAATCGATTGAGCTTCAAGTATTGATGCAGTATCTACAAGTATCCAATCAGAAAAATACAAAAATTCTTGAGTTACAAAAAATTCTTGACTTTGGAGGTCGCAGATGAGAAAATTTTTAGTTTCGCTTCTACTTCTTGGAAGCCTTTTGAGTGCTGGCTCTTTGGAGCTTAGTGGAACAGTAATATCAGATAATCAAAAGATGATTACAAGCCGTTTTATGGGCTTTGTCAAAAATATGAAAGTAGCAGAAGGTGACACTGTAAAAAAAGGTCAACTACTCTATGAAATAGATTCTAGAGAGATAGAAGCAATGGCAAAGCAGGTCGATTTGGGGATTTCTCAAGCTAGACTTGCTCTTCAGATGAATGAGAATCAGTTAAACAATGTCTTGGTCAATCTTGGTAGAAATAGAAGACTCTACAAAAAGGGTATGGTCTCTAAATTTGAGCTGGAAAATCTAGAGCTAGCAGCTGAAAATATGAGAGATATGGTCAGAATCGCTAAAAAACAAGTCCAGCAGGCTGAAGCTCAAAAAGAGGTAGTACTAAATCAGTATAAATATCTTAAGATTAAAGCTCCAAACGACGGCGTAATCGTGGCAAAAAGATTAAATGAAGGTGATATGCAAATCCCTGGAATGCCATCTCTTGTGATTACTGATTTGAAGCATCTAAAAGTACTTACTGAAATTAGCGAGAGTAATCTAAAAAATATTAGAATGGGCAAAAAAGTAGATATTGAAATCCCATCAATTGGTTTAAAAACTCAAGGTGTAGTCTCAGCTATTGTTCCAGCTTCAAATCCAATGACTCATAAATTCAAAATCAAAATCAAATTTGATAAAGGAGATGCGTTTGTATTTCCTGGAATGTATGCAAAAGTCTTAATCGATAAAAAGGATGCTAAAAAATGAAGATGGATTACAAACCAAAAGATATAGCTGGAAAGTTAGCTCTGGGTTTTTTAAAAAATCCTCTGACTTCTGTGCTTGGAATATCTTTGCTGCTTCTTGGGTTTATTTCGCTTCAGGTGATGCCTCGTGAAGAGGATCCTCAAATTGCAATCTCTGGTGGAGCAGTAATTACTCCAATGCCTGGAGCTACAGCCAAAGAGATTGAAAATGTGATAGTAAATCCTCTTGAAAGAAAGATGAGAGAGATTAAAGGTGTAGAGCATGTCTACGGAATTGCAATGGATAATGTAGGGATTGTCAATGTAGTTTATAAAATTGGCGAGAGAAGAGAAGATGCAAACCTCAAACTCTACGACAAAGTAATGCAAAATATGGATAAACTCCCAAAAGGTGTAATGCAACCACTTGTCAAACCTTTTGATATTGATATTGATATTCCAATCGTAACAATGGCTGTCTATCCACTCAAAGGTGAAAAAGCCAATTATGAGAAGCTCTTCCCACTGATGAGAAAGCTCCAGCATAGAATAAATGCGATTGAGAATGTGGCAAAGACCACATTAAAAGGCGCTCATAAACCTCAATTTAATGTAGAAGTAGACCTCAATAAACTTACAGCTTATAATCTATCGCTTGGGCAGATTATGAAAGCGATTCAATCAATTGCTGTAGATGTACCAGATGTCAAAGGTAGAACAAAGGGTAAAAAGCTTTTGATTTTTGGTGTCAAAAATGCAATTGAAAGTGTAGATGATGTCAAAAATATCATCGTAGCTCAATATATGGGTTCTCCAATCTACTTAAGAGATATTGCAAAGGTTGAAAGAGGAATTGATTATCAAAACTTCAAAACAGCTTACATTACCTACAAAGATGTTAAGCTCGACCATACTGAAGGTGCTCATAATGCTGAAAAATATCACAATGCTAAGCTCTCTCCCCTAAAAGAGCAAATTACCTTGACTGTTGCCAAGCTAGCTGGTACGAATGCTGTTTTTGTAGCAGAAGATGTACTAAAAGTATTAGAAGAGTATAGAAAAGACTTAAGAGATGCTGGCTTTGGATTTATTATTACCAGAAACTATGGAAAACGAGCCAATGATGCTGTAAATGAGCTTGTCCACCACTTAGTTGTAACAATCATTATTATTGCTGTGATGCTTGTTTTTGCTTTAGGTTTCAAAGAGTCAATTATCGTCACTTTTACAGTACCAGCAATTTTGGCGGTGACTCTATTTATTGCTTATCTCTCAGGGCAGACTATCAACCGTATTACTCTTTTTGCCTTTTTGCTCTCTCTAGGATTGCTAGTTGATGCTGCGATTATTGTTATTGAAAATATTCACCGTCACTTGCATTCTCACGGGGTAGATAATCGCACTCTTGGAGAGATTTTGGTAGAAGCTACAGATGAAATTGGAGCACCAACGAATATTGCTACTTTAGCAATCATTATGACGATGGTACCTATGCTTTTTGTTGGTGGTATGATGGGTGCATTTATGAAACCAATCCCTCTTAATGTCCCTGTAGCACTTTTGGCATCTTTAGTCGTAGCCTATATTTTTACGCCTTACTTGAGTCTAAAACTGCTCAAAAAGCCTGAACATCACCATCATCACAATAAAGATGAAGCTGAAAAAGATAAAGCAAAGCCAGAGACTCCAAAGAGTGAAAAAAAGATAGATGAGTCTTCAAAAGATGGTGAAAAAAATGATAAAAAGGGGAGTGAGTAATGAAAGGGTTTGAGAAGTTTGTTTACAATATTCTCGATAGTAAATTTAAAAAGTTTTTGGTGATTTTGCTCACGATTTTGGCTTTGGGAGCATCTGTAATGATGCTTCCGACCAAGCTGGTTTTGGCGAAGATGCTTCCAGGTAAGAGTGACAATACATTTTCTGTTTATATTGATACTCCAACTGGAAGCTCAAAAGAAGAGACAAATATTGTCAGTCAATGCGTGATTGAACATCTAAAAAATGAGCCAGAAATAACAGATATCGAAGTCTTTGCTGGGATGGGAATCCCTTTAGATTATGCTGGTCTTGTCAAAGGTGCTGGGATGAAAAATAGTGAAAATGTAGCTGAAATCTCAGTCAATCTTACAGATAAGCACGAGAGAGAAGAGAAGAGTTTTTCTATGGTGCATCGCATCAGAAAGCCGATAAAAGATGCTTGTGAACCACTTGTCAAAGGGACTACAATCAAATTTATCGAACAGCCAGCAGGTCCTCCGACTCTAGCCTCTTTGGTAGTAGAAGTCACAGGCGAAAATCTAGACAAAATTAGAGCTCTCTCAATCGATGTAGCAAAAATATTATCCCAAACTCCAAAGGTAGTAGATGTCGATATTATGGTAGATGATATCTTTAAAAAGTATCAACTAATTCCAGACAAAGAGAAGATTGCAAGGAGTGGTTTGAGTGTAGAGCAAGTCAATAATATCATCTATTTAGCCTTTGAGGGTATGGCAATTGCTCACAAAAATTCGGCAAAAGAGCCAGACCAAATCCAGATATTTTTGACTCTTGATCCAAATACAAAAAGATTTGATGATAAATCTTTAGAAGCTCTCAAGACCAAACTAGCTACTTTGAATCTGATGAATATGAAAGGAATGATGGTACCTCTTAGCGAAGTGGTCAAAATAAAAGAGGTCAAATCTAGCCCTTCAATTATGCATAAAGATTTAAAAAGAATGATAAATGTCATAGCAGAGACTGATGAGGAGTCTCAAGTCTATCCACTCTTAGAAGCTAGAGAAAAGATGATTGAGTACTTTAGTAAAAAAGGCTATAAAGTAGAAAAAGAGGCTGGAATGAATACTTATATGTTTGACCTCCACCTCACAGACCCAAAAACAGGTGAAAAATTTCTACTACGCTGGGATGGAGAGATGAAAGTAACTCTTGATACTTTTAGAGATTTAGGTGGTGCATTTATTGGTGCTTTGGTACTTATTTTCTTACTTCTTGTAATCTACTACAAAAGCTACACACTTAGTGGAATCGTTTTGATTGGTAGTTTTTTATCGATTATTGGTGTAATTGTAGGTCACTGGGTAGCAGACCAAGTGACAAAAGAGACTTTCTTCTTAACAGCTACTAGCTTGATTGGATTTATCGCACTAATGGGGATTAGCTCAAGAAACTCTCTCCTTCTTATTGACTTTGCAAAATCGTTGATGGAGTCAAAAGGTATAGAAAAAAGAAAAGCAGTAGCAATTGCTAGTGCAACACGGGCTAAACCAATTATGCTTACAGCAATTGCCATTATTCTTGGTTCTGCTTTGCTTGCTAGCGACCCAATCTTTGGTGGACTTGGTGTAGCTCTAATCTCTGGGACAGTCGCTGCTGTATTTGTCTCTTTGCTGTTTATTCCTGTCTTATTAGATAATGCTAAGGCAATGGATATCGACGATGAGATTGAGCTTCATCACGATAAAGATAATATCTCAATCACAAAATAACTAATCTCCCTACCCCACTCTTTGGGGTTTAAGGGGTGATATTAAATCCTTGCTTTAGAGGATTTCTAACAGTCTTGATTTTAGTTTACCCTTTTCCTTTTTTTGATATCTTAGCTAGCTTATTTGTTTAGCAAATTTTTAAGTAGTAAATCGATTATTTTTTGATTAAACATTAAATGTAAATAATTTAATAAAGTTTTAATGATTTATTAATTAAAATAGAACTTTATATGAAAAAATTAAGAGAGGAGTAACAATAAATGTTAAAAAGAAAGTATATTTTATCAGCTGTAGTCTCAC
>Ga0256843_1001068_pt1 | contig 22228 bp, 29 predicted proteins | sample AlvinellametaG_FD_191572 | JGI IMG/M metagenome (GOLD analysis project Ga0256843, IMG submission 191572) | Pompeii worm associated microbial communities from hydrothermal vent at the East Pacific Rise, Pacific Ocean - Alvinella | ecosystem: Host-associated > Annelida > Integument > Unclassified ... | reverse complement strand
CCCCCAAGTTTTTCTAAGGCATTGTATATTCCTTCTTTCCCATTATATCTTATTGCTCCTTCATCTGCTCTGTATTCTCTATATCTACTAAACCAAGCCATTAACATTGAAGCAATTATACTTAATAATATCTCTAGAATAAAAACAGTTATATAATAACCTATTCCAGAGCCTCTATCTTCATTTTTTAATATTGCTTTATCTACTATACCACCTATTATTCTTGCTAAGAATATTACAAAAGTATTTAACAAACCTTGCAATAATGTCATTGTAACCATGTCACCATTTGTTATATGTGCCATTTCATGTGCTAATACACCTTTTATCTCTTTCATATCCAGATTAGCAACTAATTCACTACTTACTGCTATTAATGAAGAGTTCTTACTATAACCTGTGGCAAACGCATTTACCTCTCCCTTATACCAACCAACTTCTGGCATTCTTATATTGGCTTCTTTAGATAATTCTTTTATATATTCATATATTTCTTTTAGTTTAACACTATGCTCATTTTCATCAATCATTGTAATTTTCATAGTTCTTTTTACTAAAAATTTTGATAAAAACAATGATATGAATGCACCAGAAAAACCAAAAATAGAAGCATATATTAATAAGTATATATTTGAATTTGTGTGAGCCATACTCATTACATCTATTCCAAACATACTCAACACAAACATTAATATATATATAGAAAACATAATTGCAGCATTCATCATTAAAAACATCATTATTCTTGTAGCCATTAAAATCCTTTTATTTTTTTTTGTTTATATTATATCTTATTTTTCATTTACCATTTATTAATGACTTAAAAACTGTCTATTTGTTTCTCTTTTTTTATTATTGCCAACATTAATTTTCTATTTTTTAAATATTTGTTTTGTTTTCTTGCCAAGTATTTTACTTTTTTATTAAATGTGTTTTTTTCAAAATATTCTTCTGGATTAACGAATTCATTATTTATTTTAAGTCCAAAATGAAGATGTGGTCCTGTTGAACGACCAGTGTTTCCGGTATATCCTATTAAATCACCTTTTTTTACTCTTTTCCATTTATGACAATTATATTTTGATAAATGACCATATTCAGAATATACATTTTCTTTATGTTTTATTTTTATGTATTCCCCATAAGTTCCATATCTTTTTGCTCTTACAACTATCCCATCACTTACAGCATATACAGGAGTTCCTATCTTTGCTCTATAATCTATTCCTCTGTGTGGTCTTATATATCCCAAAACAGGATGTTTTCTTTTTAAATTGAATTTTGAAGTTACATACATATAATCTAATGGATTTGCTATTTTTATCTTTTTCTTATAATTTAATTTTAATAAATCATTTTTTGATATGAATTTATTATTTATATATCTGTCTTTTCTATTATTTGTTGTTATATAATATACTTTGTATTTATCTATATATAAAAAATTATATACATATCCATTTATTTTTATTTTTGCTCTTTTGAATGGGTTTCTTTTTTCTGAATTTCTATAAGTTATTTCTAATTTGAATGGGTTTCTTTTGAATAATTCATTATTTTTAAATAGATTTTTAAGTATTTTGGTTGAAGAAGGTCTTAGATATTTATCTAAATTATTTATATTACCTACTCTTACTTCATATTTTGTATATATCTTATCTGAATATACTTTTTTTGCCTCTATATTTGTAATAGAGAATAACAATATGAATATCAAAAATATCTTTTTCATAAAACCCCAAAGTTTTATTTTTTATTATACTTTTGATTATTTATTTTTTGTTTTTTGAAAATTATTTTTTTAAACTATCGGCAACTTTTTCTAGTTTTGTTTTTTGCTTATATGTTTTTATTATTACTGGCTCTTTTTTTACTTCATAAAATGTATATATTATTATTAATATACTGAAAGCTATACCACCCAATATTGCTATTACAAATTTTAAATCTGTTTTTTTTATTTCCATTTTTATCTCTTTTCTTTTTTTTTATTTTTATTTATTATAATATTTTTATATAAATAAGGAGAATATCTTGAACAATAAAAATTTAATTTTGCCTGTTAATAAGTTTTTCTTTAACAAAATAAAAAACAAAGAACTTCTAGAGGATTTTAGAGCAATAAAACCATATTGGATTAAAAGACTTATTTCAGAAGATTTTTTACATTATGAACCAATTGATCTTGTCAGAACCTATTATGAAGGTGTTAATGTTTTTAAAAAGTATGAAACTATTACATTTAGACTTGGTTATTACGATGGGTCTCCTTCTATGACTTTTCCATATTTTCAAACAAGATTTACTTCTCCAAATGAAGAAACCTGTATTGGAACAGGTATTGCATTTGCCATCAAGATAGATTCATTTTAATTTAAGTTTTTTTATGATATAATTTCTTTTATAAATAACAAAAAAGGAATTTTAAATGAAAAAAAATATTTTATTGCTTGTTACATTGGTTTTAGCTTCTCTATCTTTCACAGGTTGTTCTGAAAAAGAACTTGTAAACAAGGTTGGTATGTCTCATTATGATTATCAAAGAGCACAGGAAAACTCACAAAAAGCACAAGCAGAACTTGATAAAGAATAGGGAGAAATCACCTTGTTTCTTTTATATATACCAAATATAATTTCTTATTTTGTTCTTATGGTTTTCTTTTAACATGAAAAATAATTATCTTTTTTCTTTTAATACTCCATGCCCAACTTATTCCAATAAAGTTGTATCTTTAAATAATGTTGGTAAATGGCTAAGATACCACAAAAGTAAAATATCCAATACATACAAAGATAATTTAAAAGATTTGTTTATTCCAGAGGCTTCTGTTAAATTAAAATCAGCTTGGATTGTTTTTAAACTTTATAGGCATAATAAAAGAGTTCTTGATAGTGATAATCTTGGTTTTATTATTAAATGGACAATTGATGCCATTAAAGAACAAGGTTGGCTTATTGATGACAATCAGATAACCTATACAGTATTCCCTTCTGTTTTAGATAAAGAATTAGAAGAAACACAAGTATCTGTTGAATTTTTTGAAAGCTTTGATCCTTCAATTCTTGATAATCTAAAAGAACATTTTACTTTTAATACTCCATGCCCAACTTATTCTAATAAAGTTGTATCTTTAAATAATATTGGAAAATGGTTAAGATATCACAAAAGTAAAATATCTAATACATATAAAGATAACTTAAAAGATTTATTTATCCCTGATAATAAAGTGGCTTCATTATCAAAAGCACATATATTGTTTTATTTAAATAGACATAATAAAAGGGTATTGGACAGTGATAATTTAGGTATTATTATTAAATGGACAATTGATGCCATTAAAGAACAAAATTGGCTCATTGATGATGACAAAGTTATATATACAGTATTCCCTTCTGTTTTAGATAAAGAATTAGAAGAAACACAACTAAAAGTTTCTTTTAATTCTTTTTAATGCTTCTATTACAAAATATGTAAATATTCCTATTGATATTGATAATAATATTTCTATTATTATTGTTGTATATATATTTTGTCCTTCTGTTAAATGGTGTAATTTTTCTATATTATGAACAAAAATTCCGCCTCCGACCATTAACATAGCAATAGTTCCTATATATGTCAATGATTTTATTAAAAATGACATTGATTTTATAAAAAATTTTCCTATTAAAAATAAAGGTTTTGTTATTTCATATGTTATTATTTTGTTCTTCTCTTCTTTTTTTATCGATTTTCTTATAAACCATAATCCAATATCATCCATTCTAACTATTAAAGCTACTATTCCATAAACTCCAATAGTTGCTAAAATAGAAACTATTGAAACCACTAATATTTGGATTTCTATTGGTTCCTTTATTACTGTGGACAAAGCAATCAATACTATTTCTATACTTAATATAAAATCTGTCAGAATTGCTGCTTTTATTTTTTTATTTTCTATTTTTAAAATATCTTCTTTATTCTCTTTTATTTTTTTAATATCTTCATTTTCTTTTTTTTTACTTTTCTTTTCAATTATTATTTCTATAATCTTCTCTACACCTTCTAATGACAAAAATATTGCCCCTGCTATTAATATTGGTGTTATTATTACAGGAAAAAATGCACTTAGAAACATCATTATTGGAATAATTATAAATTTATTTACAAATGACCCTTTTGCTATTTTCCACAATACTGGTAATTCTCTAGAAGCAGAAAATCCAGAAGCCTTCTCTGCATTAACAGCCAGATCATCACCAAGAACTCCTGCTGTATTTTTACTAGCCGTCTCCAACATAGTTGCTGTATCATCAGCCAACACACTTATATTTTTTATAACTGCAAATAATCCTGCTGACATTTATTTATTCACCTTATAATTTTTTCTTAATATCTCTTGAATTTTTATTGAATTTATACTTTTTATCTCTTCAATCTCTTTTTCTGTAAAATTAAATCTTTCTTGCATTAATTTTATAAGCCACTCTTTATTTTTTGATTCTCTTATTCTTTTTATCAAAATTTTTTCATTGATATCTATTTGTTCTTTATTCATTTATATTTTTCTTTTTTCTTTTCATTATAAAAAAATTTATATTTCTTTAAGTATTATTTTGATATAATCTTTTCAATTATTTAAGAATATAAGGTGTTTAATGTTATTTTGTTTTAAATGTTTTGAAAAAATTGCTACTTTTTTTGATGGTTCTGCATTTTATCAGTGGTGTGATAATTGTGTTCCAAGAGGTTGTTCTTGCAATGAAGATTATTTATGTATTTCAACAAATCCTGAAATTGTTGAAGATAGAATAGACATTTTTCTTAATCTTAAAAACAGTATTTTAAACTCAAAAGATAATTTCAAACTTTATTATTCGGATAAAGGTCTATTATTTTGTCAAAACACCAAAGATTATTACATTGAAAGTTCTTCAAAAAATAATAATTTAGAATTAATAGACAATGATTTTTTTTTAAATGATACAAATCTTTTTAACCATAACAGTTTTTTTAAAAACAATAATCATTTCTTAAAGATTGTAGACATTGATGATACTGGAAAAGAAATACCTTGTTGTGAAATCTTTTATACTGACAAACAAGAAACAATCCTTGAAAGCAGACTTTATTCTATGAAATACAATAAAAATGTTGTAGTTCAAGATAGATTTGAAGACTCTTTTAGTTATTATTTAGATAAAGATAAGGACTCTTTGTATATTTCACATGATAGTGGTATTAATATATCATTTGATTTTATTGATTTTATCTTTACCGAAGATACAAAAAATACAAATTTATATATTTTTCTGTCTCTTTTTATTGTTAATACTGAACATAATATGTTTTTTATGGATAACTTAATTTCCAAAGAGTTTATTAATAGCCTCAATAATCCTTTTGTATCTCCATTTTCAAAATTTTTATCTATACATAATTATTCTGAAAATATAGATATATATTCTTTTAAAAAGATTAGAAAAAATATTGTTGATTTTATTTTTGAGCTTTTTGAATTTAATAGTAGAGTAGAGGCGATTTATATTTTCCAACTGTTATCTTCTTTTCATCATTTAATGCATTCAACATTATCTGTTAAAAATGTTTTAGATAAATCTGATTTTGATTTTGATTTTGAAGAAATCAATAGAATTTTAAACAAAAAGATATATAAAATAATTGATAATTTAAAATATCATATAAAGGACTTAGAAGATGAGCTTTAAAATTGACAACAAAATTTTATTTATTGTTGCTGTATTTGTAAGTATTGTAATTGGTGTTTATTATAGTGATGAATTATATCTTCTTATAGTCCCTATTGTTTTAGTTTTAAAATCAAAAATAGGAGCATTTTTATTGTCTTCTAAAAGTAAGATTTTTATGTTTCTTAAAACATTGACATTTTATAAAGCCATTGTCCTTGGTGCAAAAAGATTTGTAATTGATAATTATTTTTCTAAATGGTTACATAATAATATTATAGACCCTATTAAGAAACCAATTATCAACTATTTAAAATTCTTTTTCAATCTTGGTTGGAAAATAAAATTAAAAAGATTATTTTTATTCTTTTTGCCTTTAAGTGCTTTTATTGCCATTGCTCAAATCACTGGTATTTTAGAACACTTATTATTATATGCTGAATTAAAGGGACTTGTCATTGGGTTCTTCAAAATATTCTTTGCTTTTATTGGAAAGGTCATAGGTGTATTTTCTAGTAGTTTGTTTTTTGTTCTTAAAAACACATGGTTAGCTTCAATTATTGAAATTTTTGCTCTAAGCTGGTTATTGACAAAACTTGAAAAAATTCCTTTATTTGGAAAGTATATTGTATCATTTTTTAATTATATATCTGAAATTATTGGTTCTTTTTTATCTATATTTGTTGATTTATATAACAAATATATATATTCTCATTTATCTTTGAGAATAAAAGAAAAAATGGAAATTTTTGGAGAGTTTTTACATTCATTTTTAGAAGATACAAAACACAATAATGAAGTCTTTTTAATGAAAAAATTTATCAAACAATATATACAAGGAAATAATTTTAAAGATTATTATAAAAAAATTGATTTTTCAAAGATATATAATAAAACAGATATATATAAACTTATCAACAAAAAAACAGGTGATAATATTGATATAAAATATTTTTTTAATGTTGATGTTAATACTATTGATAAAGATGTATTGATTTTAGAAAGTGTCGCTTCTTGTAATGTTGAAGGAACAGAAGGTCAAGTTATAAATAAGAATTCATTTTGGGTTCTCAATAATTCAGAAGAAATTGTTGAACTTATATCGGAAGAAGGACATTTCCCAAATAAAGTAATTAAGCCAAACAAGCTTATTCTTGTTCATAGTTTAAAACAAGATTTTGAAGGAATAAAACTTCTTTATAAAAAAGAGGTATTAGTTCCTAATATTATTCCTCAAAAATAATGTTAAAAAAATTATTTTACTTTAACATTATTTTTTACAACTTGTTCTGTTTTTTCTTTTATCTTTTTTGTATCTATTATTATTTTTCCATCTTTTGACATTGATAACATACCATATGAAACAGCAGCTCCTATTATTATTGCCAATATTATTAACTTTATCATTTTTATAGCCTTTTATAAGTTTTTTTTAATATGTTTTATATTATAATTGCTTTCATTTAAAATAGTTAATTAATTTTAATTATTTTTTAATTATACTTTTAAATAATTATAAATCTTGGAGATACTTACATGGTCAAAACCTCTATTAAAAATGTCCCTTTAAAACACAGTAAATATAAAAAAAATTCAAGAAATTTAATCGGACATCTCAAAGATAGTTTAAAGAATAATCTAACACTTCATTATTATGAACAAAATAGTAAGACTTTGACTTTATTTTTAAATTCTAGTAAGCTTGACTTTATTGAAACTTCATTATCAGAATACAACATACCACATTCAGAAGTTATTGAAGAAGATACTACAAAAAATGAATTAAATAAATTCAAGATTTTAAGTGATAGAAAAAATTTTAAATTTGTTGAGGTTGTTTTTAGTAAGGTTATAATTCATAATCTTTTCAGTAAGTATAAAAAAAGAGAAGTTTTTGATGAAAATACTTTTATCTATTTTGAAAGCCTTAACCTTGCAAAAGAGAGTAAAAAAGAGGACTTTTATATTTCTAACACTTCTCAATGGTATTCTGAACAAAAAAAATTTCTTAGTGCCTACTCTTTAAATGACAGAAATCTTGTTCCAGAACTTTCAACAACAGCATATAATAAACGTTTGATGGGTGATTATGTTCTTACTTCTAATATTTCTGGAAAAAAAGAAATTTCTTTATATGATATAAAAAATTATGAAGGTCTTCCATTTAGCTTTTATCAACAGTTCAATAATATTAAAAAATCAATGAATACAAAAACTGATATTGACCTTAATTCTACTTTTTCTAAAACAAGTGAACCAAATTTGCAATTGCTTCATATTATGGATGTTGGTTTTTTTCAAGAATATTTAGAAAAAAAGATAACACAAAATTATGTTGAGGAGCATGGCATTTATTTAGAAGAAGTCGATTCTGATATTAAAGACAAAATTTCAATATTCAATTCATATAAAGAAAAGCTTATGTCTTATTCAGAAGAAATTTTTGAAAACTATGAAGATTTAGAGGAAGCTTCTTTAACTATGGATATAGAAGATGACCTTTTTATATATGAACTTATTAAATTATTTGAAAATGGTTATTTATCAAATCTTTATTCTATTAATGGTTATTCTATTAATAAACATCTCGTTACTGTTTCAGATGATACTGGAAATCTTCAAACAAATATCAAACTTGTTGACTTAAAGAGAATAAAGAATTTTATTAAAAATTCTAAAAAGCAAAAAATAAAACTTCAAAGAATTAAAGGTTATCTTTATTTTACAATTTTTGTTGATAATAAACCTATTTATAATTTTTCTTTTAGAAAGGGAAACTCTAAAAAAAATTTAACACCTAATGCTTGTCTTATTAATAATGATTTCTTAATAACAAAATCAACATTAAATCAAGAAGAAACATTAGATTTGATAAACAAACCAAATCTCCATCTTCCTGATACAAAAAACGAAGATATTATTGAATTAATTAAACAAGAAACATTTGATTTGAATATCCCATTTGTTTCAAAAGAAAAGATTATTAATAAATATTTACAGGTATTTGGAGATAGATTATTTGATTTGTATAAAATATATTCTCAAATTCCTGATAATACAAAGGATAAAATTGTTAATGTTTATGATAATGAAAAATTTAGGAAGTTAATTATATATCGATTAAATCAAGATTTAAATCCTTATTTTTCAGAAATGCTTTCAAAACATAATTTTTCAAAACAAACAAGAGAAAATGGTGAAGTTATTTTTATGTATAATGGAGAAAAAGAAGAATTCTTTCAAGAATGTTCTAATAGAAGTAAAGAGAAAAACAATGATGAAGCAAAACAAAAGAAATCAAGAAAAAGAAAATCAAAAAAATCAGAAGAAGTAAAAACTTCTTCAAATAAAAATTGATTATTCTGCATATATAACTTTAATTGATTTCTTTTTATTCTTTTTTACTTCCTTTAAATTACCATTTTTATCTATTTTAACTCTTTTTTTTATTAATACCATTGGTTTTTGTTCATACATTGATAATGCTTTTGTAAGTTCTTTTATTTTTTCAATTAACTCTTTTTTCTTTCTTTTCTTTGAAAAGTCATATATTGCAAATTCTTGAAACAATGGCAATGCTTCAGGATTTTTAATCTCTAAAACTATTTCTTTTTCTAATTCAAAATATCTTTTGTTATTTAATTTTTCTTTTTTTATTCTTTTTTGTTTTTTTGTTGTTTGCCTTTTTATTCTTTTGGTTTTTATTTTTCTTAAAGTTTCTTGAAAATCATCATTTTTATATGCCATTTTTATTTCCTGCTTTTAATTTATTTTAGAAATTTTATTATATCATTTTTGAAGTTTTTTTGGAAGGTTTTTGAAGATTTTTTTAATTGATTTTTTTAATGACCTCAAGGAGGTTTTCTTTTTGGTTTCCAAATTCTTTTTATAGCTTCTTTTTCTATTTTTTTATTTTTATTAAACTCTGTTTTTTTGAATTTAATTTGAAGCATTCAATACCTTTTTATTTTTTTATATTGATTTATCTATAATCAATACATATCTTTATTATATGGTCTTAAAAAGTTTTAATGTATATTTTTGTTAGATTTTCTTTTATTTCTCTTTTTTTATGTGTTTTTGTTAATATTCTTCACAGTTTTATACTATTTTGTTAATTTTGTATATTATCTCATTTATAAAATCATATGTCTCTTTTAATCCGCCTTCTATATTTTTAACAACAAAACTATGTTGATTTTTTGATATTTGCTCTTTTATGTTCTTTTCTGCATTTTTCATAGCCTCTGCATATTCTTCAAAATGTTCTAATTTGTATTTATCTCTTGAAGCACCTCTTTTTATTAATCTTTCTTTTGTTTCAAATACATCAGTCTCAACCCATATTATTATTAAGTGAGCTTCTAATTCTTTTTCAAAATACTTTTTTTGTTCTTCTATCCATTTTTCATCTTGAAATTCTTTTAAAAATGGAGCAGAAGCTATTATATAGTTTGCTTCACTTAAATGATATATTATTTCAAAAAATTGTTTATATTCAAAAGGTCTTACTTTTTCAACATATGTTTTACTTTCTCTATCATCTTTTTCTTTTCCATTTTTTATTAATAGTTCTTCTAACATTGTTCTTGTTACTTTGTCTTTGTCTATATGTATAAATGGACTTGTATGTGAAATATATTCTGATATTGTTGTTTTACCAGAACCTGCTATTCCTCCTATTAGAATTATTTTTTTATATATTCTTTTTTTCATTTATTTTGTTTCCTCTAAAATTTTATTTAACTCTTTTTCTTTTTCTTTTGTATTTTTTAATAAAAAATCTTTTGATTCCATCATCTTTTTTATTTCTTCTATTTTGTTATCAGTATGTTCATTTTTTATTTTTTTATCTTCCCTATCATATTTTCCATATCTTATATGCAACATTTTTTTATTTATATACATCTCTTCTTCTGCTTCTATTATGATTTGCTTGATCTCTTTATCTTTTGAAATTTTTGAACTTCCAACAGAAGATAATATAATTATGTCTTTATTTATTTTTGTTTCTGTTCTTTCAAATATTTTTTTCTTTATATCTTTATCAAATTTCAATGAATTAAAATATTCTTTCATTCTTATTGATTCTGCTTTGTTATTTGTTATTGATATAAATTCATCTCCTCCTAACCTAAAATGAAGACTCTCTGGAAATTTTTCTATTTTTATTTTTATATATTCTTCTAACATTCTATCAGCAATTTCATGATTATATTCATCATTTACTGCTTTTAGATTATTTAAATCCAAAAAAACTACTTCATTGTTTTCTGACAGTTGTTTAAAATCTATTTCAATAAAGTTATCTTTGTATAAAATTTTTTGGTCTGTTTTCCTTTTACCCAATATTTTATATAACATTTCTCTGTTAGGAATCTTTGTTAAAAAATCAATATACTTATCTAATATCAGGTATGAAAATTGATCTGCCTCTTTTATCAATTCTTTTTGTATTTCTTTTATTTTATATTTGTATTCAAAGTATGTTCTATAATATTTTAAATATAGTTTTTCTGTCTTTTTCATTATTGAAGCTTCTTTTGTATATTCTATATATTTTTCAGAAAACCTATTACTATTTTTTATCTCTAAATTTATTTTTTTTACTTCATATATATTTTTTAATAATTCTAATAATTCTTCATAATCTTCTTTTGAATAACTTTCTGATAAAAACATTATTGTTAGTGTTGTTACCTTATCTTCTAATTTTATATATCCTTTAAATATAAACTCTTCTTTTTTATTAAGAATATCTATTTTTCTTGATCCAAGTTTTATACTTTCTAGGATTGTAATTTCATTGTCAAAATATTTTATTTTCATTTTTCTTCTTTTTGATTTTACTTTTTTGTTTTATTATATTTGTTTTTTTTTATATAATAAAATTAGAAATATTTTTTGGAGTTTATACATTGGATAGTTTAAAAAAATTTGACAATATTTTATTGTTTGGAAATACCTGTTCAGGTAAAGATACATTATCTGTTTTTTTACATGATAATTTTCCTAATTTAGTTTTTTATCATAAGATAAAATCTTCTGAATTTATTCAGAATAAGAATCACTACAATGTTGTTGATAAAATTGAATTTTTCAATAAAATAAAAAAGCATGAATTATTACAATTTCATAAAAGATATAGCAATTATTATGGAATTGAAAAAAGTGTTATTAATAAAAATCTTTTAGAAGGAAAACATAATATAATTCATTTTGGCAATGTTTCTTCTTTTCTTCCTTATTTTATAAATTCTAATTTTCATGATATTAAAATATTACTTTATAGTAATCCTTATAAAACATATAAAAGATTAAAATCACGTGGAAATTTGGATTTAAAAAATAGGTTTGTCGCTTATAGGGAAGATGTTTTTGATATTTATAACTATAAGAAGAATTTTTTTGATTTAATTATAGATACTTCTGAATTAACCCCGGAAGAAGTTTTTTCTAAGGTTGCTAATTTACTTGATAATTATCAAGTATAATTGTATAATTATAGAATTATGTTAAAAAGAACAAGATAATTCTATTAAGTTCTTTATATTTTAAATTTTTAAATAAAACAATAAAAAAAAGGATATTTTTGCAAACTATTATATATACAGATGCCTCTTTTTCAGAAGAAAAAAGTGGTGTAGCCATTGAAATCAAAGAAGGTTCTAAAAGTTCTTTTTATAGATTTGATAATATCAAATTTATTGACAAAGAAAACAACATTAACAGCATAGAATATCTTGGAATTATTTTAGGAATTTCATTAGCAGACCAATTTAATCATAAAAGAGTTATTATTTATTGTGACAATCTTAGTGCTATAAATAAAATAAATTCTTTGTTATTTGAATATCCAGAATTATTTTCTAGCTTTACAAATATACAATTTTGTTGGCTTCAAAATGACATGGAAGAGTTGCTATTTGTTGATTATCTTTCTCGTAGAGATTTTAAAACAAATAAAGAATTTCCACTTGAAAAAATATCATATAAAGAATTTTTCTTTAATGATTTTGTATTATTTAAGATATCTGATTTTAAAAAATATCTTAGCTATAATTTCCTTTTACTCAAACGTCTTTTAGGATTTGAACCAAACATTGAAGACCTAAACCAAATGCTTTTTTCTAATATGTTTCAGTTTGATAATAAACATTTAGAGAAATTAACAGCAAAAAGTTTTGAACCTTCTTTTAATTTAAAAGAAAAAAATATAAATGAGGTCAATCATAATTATAGAAATAATCCTGTTATTCAAGAAATACAAGATGAAGATTTCTTATTTAAAAAAACAACTCCTCCTTATAAAATAATTTATTCTGAAGATAAAAAACACTCATTCAAAAGATTAAATGAAGATACTATTATTTCATATAAAGAATTATTTGATAATAATTTATTTGAAGATTTTTTTGATTTAAATATACTTAATCCCACCTTAGAAAAGAAACTAACTACCTTATTAAAAATAAATAAAAATGACAAAAAAACATTTAAAGAATTAGCCTTTTTTATAGAGAATAATATTCATGGAAAGACACAAATCAGATATATTCTTTTATTTGTTAAAGTATTTAACTTTGATAACTTTTCTGAAATATTTAAATATTTTGAAGATTTAAAAAAGAAGGATTATAGAAGGAGTGTTAAATCTCTAATTAATTTTTATAATAAAAATGGTCTTTTTTTTAATAAATCTTTTATATAGTTTTTTTAAAAAACATAAATACATTTAATTTCCTTTATATTGAAATTAAAATTATTAAAGAGATTTTAAATGCAAAAAGATATAAAGAAAAAAAAAGAATTTTTAAGTGAACTTTTTTATAAAAATACAGAGAATTTAAAGATAATTGCTATTTCTTTAAAATCTCCTTATTTTAATAAAAATCTTTGGTATCTTGTAGATAATTATTATACATACCTTTTTGAAAATAAACAAAAGGTTTTGATTTTAAATAATAAAAAGTTCATTGCTTCTGAATTTTCTTTAAATACATTTCTGTTAAAAGATAGAAAAACAAACCAATATTTTACTTCTTCACACAATAACTTGAAGAATAATGAACTTATTGCAACCCGCTCTTATTCAAAACAATTTCAAGCATTTTGGGAATTGAAATCAACATTTTTTAAAGAAAACCTTCATAATACAACAAGTGTTTTTTATATTGAAAAACAACCTTTTTTTTCAGAAGATTATAGAACAGATATTTTTATTGTTGAGGATATTATTACAAAAAATAAATATCTTTTAAATTATAAAGGTCAAGTTGTTATGAAAAGAAAATAATTTATGTTATACTTTCATTAAAAAGTATTTATATGATTTTAAGAGAATATCAACAAAAAGCATTTCATAATATTTTAGAAAAATTACAAAATATGGATATTGTTGTTTCTACTGCTTCAATGGGTGCTGGTAAAAGTATTATCATTACAAAATTAACAGAATATTTATTAAAAGAATCTAAACTTGTTTCCATAGAAAATAAAATTTGTATTGTTGTAAATTTAAGCCCATTGGTTAAAATGTTATATGATTATTTGACAGAAATAAATATTTCTTGTTCTGTTATTAAAAGAGGATTTGATTATGATTATGACTCTATTAAAAAATCAAAAATCCTTATTATTATGGAGCAAAGCTTCCACGAAAGAAAAAGAAAATCTTTTGATTTTTCTTGTTCTTATTTAATTAAAGATGAATTTCATATTGGTTACTCTTCTCCTAGATTTAATAAAATTAAAGAATTTTTAAAACCAAAAAAAATTATTGGGTTTTCAGGAACTCCAATAGACGAACGAGGATATTTACTTAAAGATTTAACTTTTGAAAATTTAGTCCTTGATGGTAATGCATTAGAATTGATGGAGTTAGGCTATCTATCAAAATTAAAATACTATACTTCTTCTTTATCTGAACAAATTAATTATAGTTCTGTCAAAATAAGCCAAAATGATTATTCTACTTCTGAACTTGATAAGATATTGAATAATACAAAATCTTTTAATTTAGCTCTAACATCTATGAATGCACTTAATTCTAAAAATAAAAAAACATTAGTGTATTGTAATTCAATTGAACATGCCACAGAATTTACTAAATTTTTAAATGAGAATGGATATAGATCTTTTGCAGTTCATAGCAAAATACCAGAAGAAGAAAATGAAAGAGCTTTTAAAAGATTTAAATTGCCATTTGAAGACACATCTGGAATAGATTGTTTAGTTTCAGTAAGTAAATTAAATACTGGATTTAATGAACCTATGGCATCTTTATTGGTTTTGTTAAGACCAACAAAGGTACTTCGAGTTTATTTACAAACTGTTTTTAGAGTTGCTAGACCTTATCCAGGAAAGGATTTCGCAGAGGTTTTAGATTTAGCACAATGCGTTAGAGAACACGGATTTGCGGAAGAACCAAGAGATTTTGTTTTATATGGCAATAGAAAAGAATTGAATATCGAAAAATCAAAACACTCATTACCTGTAATAAAAGAACTTTCTGAAAAATATGAAAACCAAGAATATATTTTTGAACTTAAAAAGGAAGATATCAAAATAAATTTACGAGAGTATAAGAAAAAAGTTAATTTTGACAATATGAACACTAACAATCTAATCAAATCATTTAATACAAATGCAGACCTTTATATGATTTCTTTTTTATATTATGAACTTATGCATAGAATTCATAAAAAGAAATATGAAAAAAATGATTATGAAGCTCTTTTTAAAATTCTTGAAAATAGTAATCTTAAATTAGAAAAAATTAAAGAAATATTAAAAAAACAGATTAGAAATAATGAAATTTTAGATTTTTCACTCTTTTATTGATTATAATGTCTTTTATAAAAAATACTATGGTGGGAATAATGTCTAAAAATTTTTATAAAAATTATCTTTCTATCTTAACAAAAAATACTATGGTTGTAGAAGTTGATAGTAATCTTAATTTAATCTTTTCCAATAGACAATATTTAAAAATAAAAAATCTTGAATTTGAAGATGTTAGATTTGAGAATATTTTTGATATTTCTTTTAAATATATTTCAGAAGAATTAAGAAATAAAATCCAAAATGTATTTGATAAAAAAATTGAATATGAATGTAAAATCAATGATAAGACAAAAAATGGAAACCCTATATTCTTTGAATTAAGAATTTCCCCTCTATTTGCTGACAATGAATTTAAAATGTTTATATTAAATTTTCAAGATATAACATATGAAGTTAATAATGAAGAAATTGAAAAGCAAAGGGCATTGTTCTTTGGCAAGGTTTCTCATGATTTAAAAAGCCCCATAAATAATATTCATTCTTATTTAAAGTTATTAGAAGAAACAAATCCAACAGAAGAACAAATGGATTTTCTAAATATTATTGACAGCCAATCAAAACTTTTACTTGATTTAATTCAGGATATAGTTGATTATTCAAAAATATCTTCAAAAAAGAAAATTTCATTGAATTTGAATTATTTTGACTTAAAAAAGGAACTACAACCATTTTTAACTTCATTTGATCAAATAATGCAAGAGAAAGATATAAAATATACAATTGATATGGATTCCTTTGATAAAAAGATACTCATTGACAAATTACGTTTGATACAAATCTTGAATAATTTTATTTCAAATGCATTGAAATTTACATTACCAAATGGAAATATAATAGTTAGTATTAAAAAAATTGGAGAATTTAATAATAACTATAAGATAAGATTTTCTGTTAAAGATAATGGTATAGGAATGACAGAAAAACAAGCATCAGTCATATTTAATGAATTTGAACAAGCTTCCGAAGACACAATTAAAAAATATGGAGGTACTGGATTAGGATTAAGTATTTCTTTATATTTTGTTAAATTGATGGGAAGTAAAATATTATTAAAGACAAAAGAAAATTTTGGAAGTGAGTTCTATTTTGATTTAATTGTCAAACATGATTAAGGTTTGTTTAATTTTTTTTATTGTATAATTTTTAAAAAAAAGGATTGTTTTTGAAAAAATATGATAAAACAATGATGAAAAACGCACTTATCTGGTCTGAAGAAAGCTATTGTATAAGAAAAAAAGTAGGTGCTGTTATTGCATTTGAAGGTCGAATTAAATCCACAGGATATAATGGGACTATATCTGGGTTCCCTAATCCTTGTGAAAAAATTGTAGGAACACAGGAATTAAGTGGAGAATTAGAATTGACACCTGATTTAGTCTCTCTTACTGATTTAGAATTATTTGATGTTTTTGCTTATAAAAATAATCTATGTAATTCTTGTAAGCTTTTAGAAGGCACAACTTCTACTGTGAAATATGATATAAATACTTTATTTTCTTTTAAATATATAGCACCTGTATATGAAACACTCCCAACAGTGCAACATGCTGAAAGAAATGCTATGGATTTTGCTGGAAAACATGGAATCTCTTTGGAAGGTGCTACAATGTATGTTACATTAGAACCTTGTGTTGAATGTGCTAAAAGTATTATAACTACTGGAATTAAAAGAGTTGTTTTTTTAGAGGAGTATAGAATTAAGGATGGAGTTCCCTTCTTAAGAGAAGCAGGTATTGAAGTTATTCAACTTAAAGATTTGGATTAAGGATATTTAAATGGAAAAAATTATTTTAAATGGAATTGCTATAAGCCAATGTATCTTAAATGATATTAAACAGACAGAATATAATAAAAAAAAAGAGGTTCAAATTAAATATAATGGAGAAGTTCTTGATTTATCATTACTTGAGGCTGTAATAGAGAAAAAATAATATTATTTTTCCTCTATTATAAATTTATATATCTTTTTATATTCTTCTATATTTTTATTATTTTCATAATTTCTGATTTTATATAACAACTCTTCCAGTGTTATTTCACCATTATATATTCTGTATATAAATGATTTAAACCAGCTTTCTTCTAGTTTCTCATTTAAATTGAAATCTTCTCTTAATTTTAATCCCTCTAATTTATTTAGTATTTCTTCAAATGCCATTTCTTTTTCTACTTCTACTTTAAGCTTTGTTCTTTCTCTATATCTTTTTCTATTTTCCTCTTCTTTTTTTAGTTTATTCTTTTTATATTCTTCTATTTTTGATTTTAATTCTTTTAGTTTTTCTAATTTTTCTTTTTTTTCTTTTTCAAATAGTATATTTGTTTTGTTTTGTGTTTGTTTTCTTATTGTACCTTCTTCTTTTATTTTCTCTTTTTCTTTTTTTTCTATGTTTTCTCTTTTATTATTTAAATCTGTAAGTTTGTTTATTCTTATTTTAAATAAACTTTCTTTCATTTTATCTAATTTTGAAGTTTCTTCTTCTATTTTTTTATTTAAACCTTCGATTACTTCTTCTATATCTTTTTTATAGTTTTCTATATCTGAGAATATATTTAATTCTTCAAAAATTGTTTTACCCTCTACCTCTACTTTTTTATAAAGATTATTCAATTCTTTTAATTTTTCTTTTTGTAGAATTGTTTTTGATAATAAATTTTCTTCTTTATACTTTAGTTCTTTGAACTTTTCATTATCTTTGTATATAACTGGGATTTTTTCTTCTTTTATTAATTTTTTATTTTTCTCTTCTTTTTCTTTTATCTTTGAATCTATTTTTTTTATTTCTTCTTTTATTAACTCACCCAATTTTTCATATTTATCACTTAAAATCTTTTTTAGTTTTGCTTTTTCTTCTTTTTTATCTGTTTTTTCTATTTCTGCCTTAATAGTATTTATTTTCTTTTCTAATAGCTCTATATTGTCATTAGCCAATAATAATGTAGAACTCAATAATAATGTTGCATATATTGTTTTTATTTTCATTTTTTCTCTTTTTAATAAATTTTTTCTTTGATTATTTGTTTTATATCTTCTTCTATATTTTCTTTTGTTATTATCTTTACAAGATACCAAGTTATAAAATCTGTATTATCTACTGTAATACATTTAACCTTTTTTTCTTCTTCTAGTCTTTTTAATGTTTCTGTATAATGAGTTATATAAACTTTCCCATCAACAAATAAATTAGAACCTTCCTTTATTTCAATAGATAATTCTTCCATTTTTTTCCTTTAATTTACATACTCTATATTATATTTCTTAAATGGATTTTTTTGTTTTTTGGTATATTTTTTAAATGGATTCTTTTTTTTATATTTTTTAAATGGATTTTTCTTTGTTTTATTTATTATTTTTTTCTTTTTTATTATTTCTTTTTTATTGCAAACATTCTTTTTATTTTCTTGAATTACTCTTTTACATTCAGATATTATGTCTTTCTGATTTTTAAAATCAATAATTATTCCTTTTAATTTATTTTTATATCTTTTTGCTGTAAACCTTAAAGAAGATTTACATAATTTAAATTTCCCTAATTTTTCTTTTATATTATTTAAGTTTTTTAAGTTTTTATTATATTCTTCTTCATTTGCCAAAATATCATTTAAATTATTATTTAATCCTTCACATATTAGACTTTTAGACATATGGATATCTATTTTTTCAGAACATCTTTTCGCTATTTTTGCCAATACTTCTTCAATTTTTAATACTTCTTCATCAAATTCATTTTGAATTATATATAATTCAGACTTTTCACATTTTATTGTTTTAGAATAGTTTTTTTGTATAAATTCACTAGCTCCAAGTTTCAACACAAATATTAAGTTTAATATTAAAAATATATATTTCATTTTCTTTTCTCCTTTTATATTTTATATTATAAAATTTTTATAATTTATAATATTTTTTTTATAATTAGATTAATATTTTAAATAGGATTTTTTATGGATTATATAACATTGATTGTTAATAATGGTTTTTTCTTACTTGGTTATTCTCTTTTATTTTTAATAATTGGATACTTTTTGCCATACTTTTTCAAAAGTGGCAGTAGCGAAAAAGCTTCTGAAATTATTGAAGATTATGTTGACGAAATTGTATCTGAAAAAGAAGATAAAATAAAAGAATATGAACCAATTATCAAACCTAAATTCAGACCAAAGAGAATGGAGGAGCATAATACTCCTCCAAAAGTATTAATAGCAGAAGATAATCTTGTTAATGCCAAAATACTTATTAAAACATTGGCTAAATTTGGTATTGAAGATTATGTTCATGTTGAAAATGGAGAACTTGCTGTTGAAGAAAGAAAAAATTTAGATAATAATTTTGACATTGTTCTTATGGATATAAATATGCCTAAGATGACAGGAGATGAAGCAACTCAGGTTATAAATAAATGGGAAGAAGAAAACAATATCAAGCATATTCCTATTATTGCTGTTACAGCCAATGCAATTAATGGAGATAGAGAAAAATATTTAAATGCTGGTATGGATGATTATACTACTAAACCTTTAAAAAAACAGAGTCTTGCTGAAATCATCACTAAGTTCACAGGATTTAAAATTGAAGTTTAATTTTGGTTTAATTATTTTTATTTTAGTTTTCTCATTTAATTATTTAGAAGCCAAAACAATTGATAATTCAAAAGGGAATAATGCTTTTCAAGCTAAAAAAGAAAGATGTCGTAAAGGTATCTCAGAAGTATTGCATTGCTTAGACAGAGTTCATAATCAGATAGAAATACAAGAGTGCAGACATAAATTATTAAAATTAGCTGATAGAGTTAGAGGAAAGAAAAAAGATTAATTTTTTTCTTCTTTTTGCCTCTCTTTTATAGCTTTCTTTAATATCCCACCACTTTCTAATTCTTTTGTTGTTTTAAAGAACCTATCAGTTCTGAATTCCATTTTTAACAAGTTTTTAACAGATATAGTCGTAAATAGAGGGATGCCTTCCAGATATTTATATTCTACTTGACCAAAAAACCTACTATCTTTTGAATGTTCTCTGTTATCCCCCATCATAAAATATTTATTATTTTCTATTTTTGTTATTGGAAACTCAAATAATTGTCTAGGATATTTTAAATCTTCTTTTGTTATTTTTTTATCATGATTTATACCTTTATGCTCAAAATAATATGGATTTTCAACCCATATTTTATTATCATATGATATAATTTTTGATTCTGGATAATTAGTCTTCATATACTTTTCTCCTTCCTTCATACTTACATAAAGGTTTTTGTCTTTTAAGAAAATATAATCACCAGGTAATGCTACACATCTTTTAACATAATGCTTTCTAGGATTTTTAGGATATCTAAATATTATTATCTCACCCCTCTTAGGTTCCCTTCCTTTTATTATTTTTTTATCATAAAATGGCATTAATGGGATTTCAACAAATGGGATATATGGTGAAGACAATCCAAATGGATATTTTGAGGCTATTAGATTATCTCCAATCAATAGTGTATTTTTCATTGAACCAGAAGGTATTACAAATGATTGTATTACAAAATTTATTACCAATAAGAATAAAATTATTGCAAACGTCCATGAATTTAATATTTTTTTCAATATATTTCCTTTTTTTTAAAGGATTATATCATATTTATATGTTGTTTATATTTACTTTTATATTTTTACAATCTTCTTTTTTTATTTTTAGCTTTTCTTCTTTATTGTTTATTATAATTTCCTTTTTTATTGATAAAAATATCTTATTTATAAAAGAAGAACAAAAATAATTCACTAGCTCTTTTTTTTTTAGCTTTTCATTTGTTTCAAACTCTATTTTAATATCATTTTCACTGAACAGTATCTCTTTTTCTATTTTACCATTTTTATATATTGAAAAATATTCATATTTGAAATAGTTTTTTTCTTCTTCTGTTAAATCTTTTAGATATTTATCAATATTTGTCTTCTCCTTCATTTCATAATCATTACATTCTTTTGTCTTTATTGAAATGATTTCCTTACCTTCATTTGTAATACCTTTATATGTATAACCATTTGATATTTGTTTAATGAATCTACCATTAACATCAAGACAATCACTTTTTATATCTTGAAAAATATATGATAACAAATATAGTTTTTGAAATGAATTTCTATAATTGTCTAAAAATTTATATTTTTTTATTATTTTCAAATTATTTTGTTCTTCTTTTTCTTTTTCTATTAACTTTGTGTATTTAAATGGCAAATATTTATTTTGATTTTTTATATATTCTGATATTTGTTTTTTATATATATTTTCATTTTTTTTTATATTTATTTCTTTTGCCGGAATACTTGTTAAAATAAATATCAGTAATAATATCTTTATTTTCATTTTATACTTCTTTTTTTACTTTATTATATTTTTATTTTTGATTTATTTTTCTTTTTTGTTATTATAATTTTAAAATTATATAAAAGATAAGGTATATTAATGCATAGTTTTATTAAAAACATATTTTCTTCAGATAACAATAAAGAGTTTTTTAATATTGTAAATGAAATAAATTCTTTGGAATCAGAAGTTTCAAACTTTACAGATCTTGAAATAAAACAAAAGTTCAAAGAATTAAAAGAAAACAAATCAACAGATAAAATATTTATTTTTTCATTGATTAGAGAGGCTTCTAAACGTGTTTTAGAGCTGAGGCATTATGATGTTCAATTGATGGCTGGTTTA
>Ga0256843_1001067_pt1 | contig 22228 bp, 23 predicted proteins | sample AlvinellametaG_FD_191572 | JGI IMG/M metagenome (GOLD analysis project Ga0256843, IMG submission 191572) | Pompeii worm associated microbial communities from hydrothermal vent at the East Pacific Rise, Pacific Ocean - Alvinella | ecosystem: Host-associated > Annelida > Integument > Unclassified ... | reverse complement strand
AGCCTGTACGGTGGCCTGTAAATCAGAAAACCACGTATCTCTTGGCCGATTCAGGGCGGTTATTCAAGAGAAAACCATGGGTACATTCCCGAATACAAAGAAAGCGTTTCTGCCTTTGATGTGTAATCACTGCGAGGGTAATAAAGAGGATGGTGTTCCTCCTTGCGTAAAAATCTGTCCTCAGTTCCCCGGTGAACGTCGCAAGTATAAAACCGCTGATGGTAAGACAATACGTTACCGTAGCGGTGGTACTTACAAACGACCAGATGGCATGATCCTGGTCGACGTTGAGCAGTGTATCGGCTGTGGGAAGTGCATTGATGCCTGTCCCTATGGTGTTCGTTCGTTCAATCCCTTTGTCAAAGCCGGCGCCGATCCAACTAAGCAGGCCGCGGACAAATGCGATATGTGCGCTCATCGTGTCGACAACGGTGTTGAACCATCCTGCGTCAACACCTGTCAAGGTCGCGCTCGTATCTTTGGCGATCTTAACGATCCGAACAGTCACGTCTCCAAGCTTGTTAACGAGCACAATTTGGCTAAGGCCGATAATGTGCTGCTTCCGGAGGAGGGAACCAACCCGCATGTATTCTATATCGATCCGGATAACATGTTGAAGCGTCTCTATACACAGCGGAGGAAGGGCAAACTGGATCACTATGTGGATCAGATCCCATAAGCCCTGAAAGCTTGTAAAAGAGAGGAATTGATATGAAAAAGCTAAATCGTCGTAATTTCATGAAACTTGCCGCAGCGAGCGGCACCGTAATGGTGACAGGGATCGGAACCAGTCAGAACGCACTTGCCGGATCAATCAAACTGCAACCGGGTGGTCGCGATTTTTCTCCAACCACGAAGAAGGAGCGGCAGGCTATTCCCACCGCTTGTTGGCAGTGTGTGACCCGTGACGCCATGATGGGCTATGTCGAGGATGGCCGTTTGGTAAAACTGGAGGGGCATCCGGATTCTATCCGTACCCTCGGTAAACTCTGCGCAAAAGGGCAGGCCGGTGTTAATCAAGTCTATTTCCCGGATCGAATCCTGTATCCGATGAAACGTGTCGGTAAGCGCGGCGAGCACAAGTGGAAAAGGATCTCCTGGGATAAGGCCCTGGATCTTTTGGCATCCAAGATCAAACCGCTTCGTGACGCTGGAACACCCGAGTTGTTCATGTACCAGTACGGTCGCCACAAGGGCAGCCAGTCTTCGATCATGCACGACTTCATGGACGCCTTCGGTTCCCATACCATCGGTACGCACACGTCGGTCTGTGAGGGGCCTAAATGGGTCGGTCAGGAGAGCCTGTGGGGCGGCATGTACGATAACTGGGACTACGATCATACCGATTTCGTGGTCAATTTCGGCTCAAACCAGTTCGAGACTCACACCAACCACATCCCGACATCGCAGCGTCTGATTCGGGCAATGGTTGAACGTAACGTCCCGCTCTATACCTTTGATGTGCGCCTTTCCAATACCGCCGCCAAGTCAACCGAATGGGTTCCCATCAAAGTCGGCATGGACGGTCTGGTCATGTTGTCCATGGTTAACGTCATCATGAACGAAGGATTGTTCCGCAGAGATCACCTCAAGTACATGCGCGTGTCGCCGGATTATCATGCATCGGACGACGAGAAAATCGCTGCGATCAAGAAGCATGTAGCTAAGTTCACACCGGAGTTTGCTGAGAAGGAGAGCGGTGTTCCTGCAACCAAGATCAAGCAGATCGCACGCGGTTACGCCAAGGCGAAGTCGGCCTGTCTGATCAGCTATCGTGGCACCGTCATGCATTATCATGGTGCAGATCAGGAGCGTGCGGCGATGTTGCTCTCGGCAATCACCAACAACCTTGATACAAAAGGCGGTCGGGTCATGGGCGTCGGCGCCGGCTGGAAATCCCCCCATTCACCAAAAGCCAAGGTGCAAAAAGGTCTCGACATCGTCAACGGTTTCCCCGGTGAGGCCGCGTTCCCCACGCATCAGGTGAGTCAGCAGAATCTTCCGATGATCAAGGACGGCCAAAATGGCCGGCCCAAAGTCTACTGGTGGAGCTGTAACAACATGGCCTTTATCAACGGAAACAATAAGGAAGCGGAAGCGATCTTAAAAGATGAGAGCCTCATACCCTTCTCGGTTTCGTCTAACATCGTCTATGACGAGTCATCGCAATACGCCGATCTTATCCTGCCTGATGTCACCTATCTGGAACGATGGGACACCGAAGATATGGTGTCGCCGACCGGTGTCGCCGACCGGTGTCGCCGAATACTACATCCGCCAACCCCTCATCAAGCCGCTTGGCGAGGCGAAGGATCAGGGTGAAATCTTTGCCGGCCTGGCGAAACGGTGTGGATTTGAACTGGCCTATTCGACCAAGGAGGAGTATGTCCGTCAGTCTTGCGATATGACACCGGGCGTCAGAGAAGCCGGCGGTTTCGAGTACATGAAGAAACATGGGGTCTGGCACGATAAGAACGCCAAGCCTAACTTCGGCTTCTACGAAGCCAAAGTGGATGTTTCCGGCGACGGGGTTATTCTCGATGAAAAAACCGGCGTCTACTGGAACTACAAGAAGGCCGGAGTCAGCAAAGCCGAAGCTAAGAGCAAAGGCTATCTGGGGGTCGAGGGCGCCAAGAAAGCCTATGTCGCCCAGAACATCGAGGGCACGCCGCGTAAGGCCTATCCGCCGAACACCTCATTCATCAAGTCCGGCCTGCTCGACTTCTATTCCGATAACTTCGCGTCCAAGGGGTTCCCGGCGTTCCCAACCTATACGCCGATACCTGAGCATCAGAAGATGGGCAAGGATGACTTGCACCTGACCACCTACAAGGTAGCCGTACATACGCACTCCCGCACAGCCCATTGCAAGTGGTTGTCTGAGATCAAGCACGACAATCCGGCATGGATCAACGCCAAAACCGCCGCCGCGCGCGGTATCAAGGATGGCGATACCATCAAGGTGTCTAACGAACTTGGTGAGATCACCACCACAGCTCATGTCACCGAAGGCATCATCCCCGGCATCATCGCCATCTCGCACCACTTGGGACGTCAGCATTCCGGTATCTACGGATCGGGAAAGCGTTCTCCCACTCCTGGGGGTGCCGCAGCGGATCCGGACGCCAAGAACATGTGGTGGAACAAGCACGGAACCCATCCCAACTCGATCATTCCGAACAGTTCGGATCCGATTAGTGGTGGGCAACGGTGGATGGATACGGTGGTAAGAGTTGCCAAAGTGTAATTAAGTGAGTGAAACAGGAGAGCTGAGATGGAAACTGATTGGAAAAAGCTGGCCGATAGCGCCAAATCACGAAGTGAAATTTATGGACTATTGACCACTGTTTTCCGGGAGGAACCCACCGAGGCCCTCATCAAGGAGCTGAGAGGTCCCCGCTTGTCGGGGGCCTTCTCAGACATGGACGTGGATCTGGGAGAGACGTTCTACAGCGATCCTGAAGGGCAAGTGGCGGATGAGTTAGCTGTGGAGTTTACCCACTTGTTCCTTGGCCCTGGTCCTCATATATCGGCCCATGAGTCTATCTTTGTCGAGGTGGATGGCGACGCATGTGCTCTATGGGGGGCACAGACCGTTGAAGTGAAAAAGTTTATCGAGACGACAGGCCTCAATTATGAGCCGGGGTTCACAGGTCTTCCTGATCACGTCAGCGTTGAACTTGAATTTTTACAGAAGCTGACAGAGTGGGAGGCTGATAAGTGGATTCAACAAAATCGCAAGAGTGCAGAGTATTGTCTGACAGTGCAACGCATGTTTCTTGAACGGCATCTATTATGTTGGTTACCCCAATTCTGTGATGCGATCATGACTCAGGCGGAGATGCCCTTCTACCGAGCTATGGCTGAATTGACCAAGAATTATATGGAGTTTGAGCGGCAGAGTATCGCAACCGATACAGCTGCTTAATGTATGCTTACCAATTCACCTACATCCATGTAGGTGGATTATTTATTTCTTAACCGGTTGCGAAGGGTAGCTTCCTGATTAGGCCCCATGCCCATTTTTTTACCCTGATTGATAGCGAATTCGACTGGAGCACCTAGATTGATTCGGTAAGCTGCCCACATAGTGCCCAGTAGTGCAGAACTTGGTGCATAGACCAAGAGCATGTCCTTGCTGGCATCGATAACCTTCTGGGTGAAGTCGTCAACCTGTTCCTGACTTGGCACTAGGCCGTCGATCGGGATGCTAATATAACGCATACCCAGCGCCTCAGTCTCCAATTGATGTAATCGTGCGGTTTTTTCTGGTGTTCCGAGATCGATCACGGTTTCAAACCCGAAAATTTTCAGTTCCGCTATACGATTGATCTGACGACCACAGGTTGCCTGTAAATAAGGAATAGCTCGACCAGGATCCGGAATGGCAATAGCGTATCCCATTCTCCCCGGTAACTTGGATGTCTTGTGGGTGAGTGTTTGCGGTACTGATTTGCCATCGCTGGCAGTAAGCACTGCATCATTGTGTCGATTCATCTCTCCGTCACCCCACCAACCGCAGGCGTACACTGACTTGGGTGACATTGCGAAGAGGCATAACAAAGTAGTGATAGATACAGATCTCAATCTGTAAATGGGTTGTGCTTTCTTCATGATTTTGAGTGTCCCTGATCAGGTTATCAGTAGCGCATTCAGTGAATCTTGGTGCGAGTCTATTATCTTTGGATAATCAGCATCATTCCCTATGTGGCAAGAGTGACAGGATTAGTCTGTCAGGGGTGACTGACTAAAATAGATAAGGAGAGAGCTGCGGGAAATTAGACCCACAGCGGTAGACATATTTTCAGGAGGTCTCCACAGGTAATCCTTCCAGTCTCCATTCGGGAAGGCCTCCTTCCAGGCGCTTGGCGTTAACGCCTCGCTCCCGCAGTCTGGAGACAGCATCGAATGCCAGTACACAATGCGGACCGCGGCAGTAGGCGACAATCTCCTGAGAAGGATCAAGCTCGTCCAGATGCTTTTCCAATTCCTCCAGCGGAATATTGATCGCACCCGGCAGGTGTCCCGCTGCATACTCCTCTGGCGGGCGCACATCCAGGACCGTCACCAGACCATCCCTCGCACGCTCCAGTAGTTGAGCTGCCGGCACCGGTTCTAGACTGTCTTTGACCTTGAGGTAGTCGTCGACGAGACGATTCACATCGGCCAGGTGGCGCTCCGCCACTTCTCTCAGCGATCCGAATAGGGCCGAAACGTCCATACCACTCAATCGATAATAGACCTTGTGGCCCTCCTTACGATTGGCAACCAGCCCGGCCTGCCTGAGTTGTTGCAGATGTTGAGAGGTATTAGCCACAGTCAGGCCCGAAACCTGCGCCAAGGCATCTACACTGCGTTCACCCTGCGCCAAAAATTCCAGAAGTTCCAGTCGGTAGCCATTGCTCATCGCCTTGGCGACACGGGCAAATTGGCTGAAAAGATCGTGTTTGAAATTACCTGTTGACATATATATCGCCCCAACTATACTTCAATTATTCAATAGATCTATTGATTATATGATCTCTTTGAAAATTATAACAGATTATGTATTGGAGGAGAGTGGAGCATGAATTGGTACGACTGGATTCTCAGGAATGAACTGCCCGTTCGCCTGGGTTTTTTCTTCGGCATCTTTGCCATCATGGCGGCCTGGGAGCTGCTAACCCCCCGCCGTACTCTCACAGTTTCCAAGAGCATTCGCTGGGCCAACAACCTGGGCCTAGTCTTCCTCAACAGTTTTATTCTGCGTTTGCTGTTTCCGGCGGCGGCGGTGGGTGTTGCTGCCCTTGCCGAGCAACGGGGGTGGGGCCTGCTCAACTTTTATGAAACCCCCTTTATTCCATCGGTCGTCATTGCAGTGATAGTGATGGATTTCGTTATCTACCTGCAGCATGTGATGGTCCATGCCGTACCTGTTCTTTGGCGACTACACCGGGTCCATCACGCCGACCTCGACTACGACGTGACCACCGGCGCCCGCTTCCACACCTTTGAGATCATCCTATCCATGTTGATCAAGTTCGCCACCATCATGGTGCTGGGTCCACCCGTCGTAGCGGTGGTGATCTTTGAGGTGCTGCTCAATGCCACCGCCATGTTCAATCACGGCAATGTCCGGCTCCCAACCAGCCTAGACCGGGTATTGCGCTGGTTCCTTGTCACTCCTGATATGCACCGCGTACACCATTCGGTAGAGGATGATGAGGCAAACAGCAACTTCGGCTTCAGCCTGCCCTGGTGGGATCGGTTGTTCGGCACTTACCGTGATCAACCCAGAGGAGGTCATGAGGGCATGACCATCGGTATCCATAAATACCGCGACCCGAAACAGGTCAACCGCTTACCCGGCATGCTGGCGCTGCCCTTTATCGGCAAGATCAGTGGCTACGCCATCAATCGCCGCGAATGGAGCAATAGCGATGAGAAGTAAAGCACTTCGCTGGCTACTATTTGCCCTGTTGGCATCGGCAATTTCTCTGACCATTCTCTACCGAGACCATATTGATGCAGGTGCCCTGCAGCAGTGGGTAGAGCAAGCCGGTCCCGCCGCTCCACTGCTGTTCATGGTTATCTATGCCATCGGCACGGTGCTGTTCCTTCCAGGATCAGTGATGACCCTGGCGGGTGGTGCCCTGTTCGGGCCGGTGCTCGGCACCTTCTACAATCTCACCGGCGCAACTATCGGCGCGGTGCTGGCTTTTCTTATCGCACGATTCTTTACTTCCAACTGGGTGGAGCAGAAGACCGGTGGCCATCTCAAGCGGCTGAAAGAGGGCGTGGAAAATGAGGGTTGGCGCTTCGTCGCCTTCGTGCGTCTGGTACCGCTCTTTCCCTTCAATCTGCTCAACTATGCGTTGGGCCTGACCCGTATCCCGCTGCTTCACTACCTGATCGCCACCTATCTGTGCATGCTGCCAGGCGCCATTGCCTACACCTATCTAGGATACGCCGGGCGTGAAGCGGTGGCTGGTGGTGAAGGCTTGATTCAGAAAGTGATGCTGGCGCTGGCGCTGCTGGCCGTAGTGGCCTTCCTTCCCCGACTAATCGGTCGTCTCAGGCAGGGCCCCACCATGAACATCGATGCACTGAGGGAACGCCTGAACAAAGAGGACGAATTACTTTTGCTGGATGTCCGCACCGCCAATGACTACCAGGATAAGCTGGGACACATCGTGGGCTCCCTGAATATACCCCTGGAAGAGCTTGAATCCCGTCTGGCCGAACTGACCCCCTATCTGGAAAAACCGGTCGCATTGATCTGCACCACGGATCGTCGTTCCAAAAAAGCCGCGCAGATACTCGGTAGTCAGGGTTTTGCCGATGTGCATGTGGTGATTGGCGGGATGACGCAGTGGAACAAGAATGCCCTGCCTGTTCACACCACAACTGAGACTTCAGACCATTTACGGGAGATTCAATAGTGTCCCTTTCCATTATTATCGCTGGACTCGCCACCGGCCTGCTGCTCGGCGTATTCGGCAGCGGTGGCTCCATCATCACCATGCCCGCCCTGCTCTATCTGTTGCATGTTGAGCCAAAATCGGCCATCGCAATGAGCCTGGGTATCGTGGCTGTCACTGCCACCATTACTGCCATACAGCACTGGAAGCGTGGCAACGTCAACCTGAAGGTGACAGCCATGTTTGGGCTGTTTGGTGTGGCCGGAACCTATGCCGGCGCTCTGCTTGGCGTCATCACACCGGTGGTTATTCAACTGGGTCTGTTTGCTGTAGTGATGTACGCAGCCGCATGGAAGATGCTCAAACCAAAGCCGCAACACAGATCCGTCGGCGCCGCCGCAGTGATTGAATGCGATAGTGGCGATTGTGAAGCCCCCCACTACGGACACATCGCGCTGCACGGCATAGGCGTCGGCATCCTGACCGGCGTCGTGGGAGTGGGCGGCGGCTTTTTGATCGTTCCCGCACTGGTTTTGCTCTCCGGACTCTCCATGAAGCGTGCCGTTGGCACCTCGTTGAGCATCGTCGCACTGAAATCCTTTGCCGGTTTTGCAGGTTATGCCGGTACTGTTTCCGTCGATTACGGGTTGATGGCAATTTTCACAGCCATTGCCATCGCCGGCAGCTTTGCTGGAAGCATGCTTAGCCACCGGCTACCCGCAGAGCACCTGAAAAAAGGGTTCGGTGGTTTTCTGATGCTCGTGGCGAGCTACATATTGATCAAGAGTGTCGTGTTCGGTTGATGCAATACCGACGTTGGTTGGCAAGCATACTTTGTACAGGAGTAAATCATGAATACCCTGATCATATTGAATGACCCACCCTACGGCACTGAACGCAACTATAACGGCCTGCGCCTGGCCAAGGCACTGAGCAATACAGATACAAAGGTCACGGTATTTCTGCTGGCCGACGCGGTGGTCTGTGCAAAACACGGACAAAAGGTACCTCAGGGGTTCTACAACATCGAACTGATGCTTAAATCCATCACACGTAAAGGTGAGGTGCTGCTCTGTGGTGCCTGTATGGATGCCCGTGGCCTGACCGATGAGGAAATCATCGAAGGCGCCCAGCGCAGCAACATGGGGACACTGGCAGAGCACACCCTGGAAGCGGACAAGGTGCTGGTTTTTTGACCCTGTTTTATTCAGGGGCAGAATTGATATGACACCTACCCACACACCTCTGGATAGACTGGTAGCAGTGATTCGGCGCGTTGGTGCTGAAACGGTCGATAGTGAAGACGCTCGCTTGCAAAAGACGCTGCTAGTCGGCGCCAGCCTGATGTTTATCCTGGCGGGCCTGCTGTGGGGCGGTATCTATATTGCGTTCGACGAACCACTGGCCGGAGCGGTGCCACTATCCTATGCGGCGGTTTCGCTCTTCAGCATCCTCTTATTCGGCCTGACACATCACTACCGGCTGTTCCGGGTGAGTCAATTGCTGCTCATTCTGATTCTCCCGTTTCTGCTGCAACTGGCCCTGGGTGGATTTGTCAATTCAAGCGCCGCGATACTATGGTCACTGATATGCCCATTTGGTGCGCTGCTGATCGGGCAGCGCCACCACGCCCCCTGGTGGTTTCTGGCCTTCCTGGGCCTGGTCATCGTCAGCGGTTTGATACAGCCGGACATGCACCCCACCAACAATCTGCCACCCTGGTTGGTAACCATCTTTTTTGTGGCCAATATCGGTACGGTTTCAGCCGTCGCGTTCATTCTGCTCCACTACTTCGTCGGCCAGGAGAGCCGCTTCCTCGGACTGCTTCGTCTCGAGCAGGAAAAATCGGAAAGACTGCTGCAGAACGTTCTACCCAAGGAGATCGCAGCAATCCTGAAAGACAAGGATGAAACCATTGCCGAGCACTACGACTCGGTCAGCATCCTGTTCGCTGACATCGCAGATTTTACGGCCCTTTCCGACGAGCTCTCTCCAACCGAGATGGTCGATCTGCTCAACGAGGTATTTTCTCGATTCGACTCACTGGTCACAAAGTACAGCCTGGAGAAGATACGGACCATCGGAGACAACTACATGGTCGTCTCCGGTGCGCCACGCCCACGGCCAGATCACGCCCGACTCCTGGCGCGCCTGGCGTTGGAGATGCACGCCTACGTCGAGGAATATCAGCGTAACGGCAGGCGATTGAACTTTCACATCGGCATCGGCTCCGGTCCGGTGATCAGAGGCGTGATTGGCCGCCAGAAATTCCACTACGATGTCTGGGGCGACGCAGTCAATATGGCCAGCCGTATGGAAAATCCCAAGGCGTACCCGGAAAGATCCAGATCACCCAAGACACCTATGAACTGCTCAAGGATGCATGCATTTGCGTACCCAGGGGCACAGTGTTGGTAAAAGGTAAGGGTGAGATGGAAACCTGGTTCTTGGAAGGCATCAAGGCTGGTCATGAATAGGATCATCTCTTTTGCCGCAAGACACCCCCTGCCTGTTTTGCTGATCATTGCGGCACTGACCGCCGTCGCTCTCTCCAGGGTGGACGAACTCCGTCTGAATATCTCTGCAGAGGGCATGCTGGTCGACAACGATCCGGCCAGGGCCTTTTACAAACACACCCGCGAAACTTTCGGGGCCGACGGCTCCACCGAAGACATTCATCTGCTCGCCGAATACCATGCCGGCACCCTGCAGGGGATGCCGCGCATGGATGGCATCCATGTCATGGGCCGCAACATGGGACTCGCGGTGCTGCTTACCTTCATCACCACCTATCTCGGTTTTCTCTCCATTGCACTAAACGACATCCAACTGCTGCGGCAGTTCGGTCTGGTCGCATCCACAGGCCTGCTGCTCAATTTCCTGATTACCATCTTTTTGCTTCCGGTCTGTCTCCGCTACCTCGGCGAGAGGCCTGTCACCCGATCAGCCAACCTCAGCAGCAGCCCCTACCATCGACTGGCCGGGCGGATTTTTCGGCGGGTTCAGACAAACAAAAGAAAAATCGTCATCCTGACAACGATAGTAGTGATCGTCAGCGTTTATGGCGCCTTCTCGTTGCGGGTGAACAATACGCCGCTGGACTATTTTGACAGCAACTCAAACCTCACCCAGCGTCTGAACAGACTGCAGGAGCGACTCGTCGGCATGGAGACCTTCTCCATCGTCCTGGATTCGGGGATCGAGGGCACCTTTCTGAAGCTGCGCTATCTCGAGGAGATCAAGAAGCTTCAGGACTACCTGGCCCAGAGCGAATGGGTCGACAAGTCACTCTCCTTTGCCGACTTTATCGCCCTGATTAACAGCGTCATGGAAGAGGGCACGAGCGGCGATCTATGGCTGCCAGAATCTGATGCCAACGTTCAGGAGTACATGCTCTTTATCAGGCATGAACAGGTCAGTGGCCTTGTCTCGGCGGATTTCAGCGAAGCAAGGATTCTCGTCCGGCACCCTATCGGCTCATCCTGGCAGCTGAAGCAGGCGCTACGGGAGATCCGTGCATTCACCGAAAAACAGATCGACCCCGGCCTCGAGGTGCGAATCACCGGTGAATCCATTCTCACCAATAGGGCGGCGGACGCGATGGCAATCACTCAGGCTAAATCCCTGGCGCTAATGATTCTTGTCATCTTCATCATTATCTCTGTGCTGTTCGTGAATATGAGGACGGGGCTGGTCGCCATAGTTACGAACCTTTTCCCCATCATTGTGTTGTTTGGCGTCATGGGTTACGCGGGCATCCCGTTGAATACAGGGACTGCGATGGTCGCGGCCATCGCCCTGGGGATCTGCGTGGATCACACCATGCATTTCATGGTGCGGTATCAGCGGAAAACGCACAGACATCAGGATGAGGGCCTGGCGCTTGCCGAAACAATACATCAGGAATCCATCCCCATCATGGCGGCCTCCATCGCCCTGGCATTCGGGTTTGCCACGCTGGCAACGTCGAGCTTTCCACCGGTCATGCATTTCGGTCTGCTGAGCGCAATGGTCATGCTGCTGGCGCTACTGGCCACCTTCATCATCACGCCCATCCTGCTGTCGTCCATAAGATTGATCACGCTGTGGGACATGCTGTCGTTGCGCCTCCAGTCGCAGGTCATCGAGCGGTGTGAACTATTTCGGGAGATACGGCCATGGCAAGTCAAAAAGATCGTGTTGGTCAGCAAGGTTCAAGCGGTCAACCCCGGAGATATCATTGTCCGGCAGGGAGACACTGGTGACGAGATGTTTGTCCTGTTGGAGGGGAGCGCAGAGGTGTGGCAAAACCGCCGATGTCGTAGCACGGGATGACTCCAAAATTCTGGCAATCAATTGGGACGGTATTGACCATATCGCCAAAATCTTTCCCCGCATCTCGACAAAACTGTTTCGTAATCTCTCCGCCATTATCAGCAAAAAGCTGGCTGGGACGCAGGCTAAAAATATTTTGGACGGGGATGGTTTGACTGGGGCAAATAGCCAAAATTGAGAGGGGAAAAAACCATGAGCACAATCACCATACTGTCCAAACAACCGCCAGGTGGCCACTGCACCTTGTACATCCATTATGCAGAGGCCATCAGCCAGCATCTTGGGATCGGTTCCCAGGTGAAATATTGTGAGTCGGATGGTGAGGATGGGAACCAACCACCGGCACTGATGATTGGTGAGAACCTTATCGAGCCTTCCGACGGCGTGATCGTATCCCCAGAAGATCTGATCAACAGTCTACGCGATAGCGTTACAGAGAACGAACTGGAAGAGCTATACCAGCTTCTCGATACCGTTCAAGAACAACTGATGGAGGAGTGGAGCAATGAGTGAAGAATACACACTAGACACCTTGGTACGCTCTTGCCACCCACGGAAAACATCATAGAGAGGACACAGAAATGCTGCGTATCTACATCACCCTTTTCACACTGCTAATGCCTATTCTGTCTCTGGGCGGTGACCTGCTGCCGGCCCCGCGCCAGGTTTCCGACCACACCTGGGCATGGATCGGCCCCTACGGTCCTCCCACCCGTGAGAACGGCGGTTTTCGTATGAACCTGGGCTTCGTGGTGGGCGATGATGCCGTGGCGGTTATCGATTCCGGCTATGGAGGGGCGATGGCCGAGGCGATGCTGGCTCATATCCGTCGCATCACAGACCGGCCAGTGCGATATGTGATCAACACCAATTCCCAACCTCATCGGATCATGGGCAATCCGGTGTTTCGGCGCGCCGAAGCCGAGGTGATCGCTGCGGCCGAGGCGGTGCCACGCATCAAGGCCGAAGCTCAGGTCTTTGCCGCCACCATCGAGGGCGTGCTGGGCCTCACGCCCAACAGTGTCGAGGTACCGAGCACCCCCACTGTCGCCATCGATAAGGAGACCTCGTTGGATTTGGGCGGAGTACGGCTGCGCGTGATCCCGGTGGGGGACGCCCACACCCCCGGTAGTCTGGTGGTAGCGGTGAATCCGGACGCACTGGCCTTTGCTGGCGACGTGCTCTACAGAGGCCGGCTGTTGTCCATCCTCTCCAAGAGCAATGTGCGGGAATGGATTAAGTCTTTCCAACGGTTGCGGCAACTTGGTGATGTTCTGTTCATACCGGGCCACGGTGAGCCTGGTCCACTGTCCGCCTTCGAGCACTCTACGCACGACTATTTGACGGCGCTGAAACGACACATGGACCAGGCAGTGGAAGAAGACATTGATCTGCAGGACGCCATCAGCTCCTTCGATCAATCGGCATGGAAAGGGTTTGCCGACTTCGAAGCATTGGCCGGCCGCAACGCCCACCAAGCCTATCTGCAGAGCGAGGCAGCGGCCTTCGAGTAACCATGAACCATGAGGGGGCGAAGTCAAACCGACAACACGAGTCGCATTTATCACAGGATCTAATGCGGTTTGACTTCGACCCCTGCCATGAGAAATCCGTAGATTCGGCAAAAATGTACCCATGAATCCAGACACGCAACAAGAACCCCTCCTGGCATACAGTGCCCGCCCCAACACTGCGGCGCGTCAGGATACCCTGCCGGGGCGTTATCGCTGGTGGGTCATGGCCATCTCCATGGCCGCCTTCAGCCTGGCCTTCGTTGGCTGGCTCAACGAATCCTGGCTCTATCTGTTTGAGAGTCCTATCTGGCTCAACCGCTATACCGAATACGCCATTATCCTTGCCTTTGGCCTCTGGCGTATCCGTGCTGAACAGAACCCCTATACCCGCAAGCGTCTGATCATCCTGGTGACGGTGGTGACCGGCTTCTGGTGGCTGATCCCCTGGCTCATGCCGATGTTCGAGCCCTATGCCGGCTATGTCTGGAGCCAGCCGGTGTTTCCCGCCCTGCACACACCGGGCACCCTCACCTTCTTTCTCACCCTGCTGCTGGTGTTCCTGTTCGGGCGGCGGATCATCTGCGGCTTCGGCTGCCCCTGTGTGGGCGTGCGCGAGACCGTGGGCTTTCCGTTCCGCCGCTTCTCCCTGCGCGGCGATTGGGCCTGGCGGCTGCGCCATACCAAATGGTTCTTCTTCATTTGGTACGTGGGGGTGATGGTGGCCACCCAGTTCCCGCCCAACGCCTGGACCGCAACCCTGGTCGGCATGTTCGCGCTGGTGGTGGGGCTGACCTATTTCGGCACCTTCTTCATTACCCCAATCACCGGCAACCGCTTCTACTGCCGCTACCTCTGCCCCTTCGGCGCCACCTTCGGTCTGCTCAATCATGCCGGCTTCTTCGGCATCAAGATGGACCCTGAACAGTGCATCGACTGTCGGCGCTGCGAGCAGGCCTGCGACATGGGTATCCCGGTGTGGCAACAAGGCAAGACCACAGGCGAAGTCACCAGCATCGAGGATTGTATGGGCTGCGCCCGTTGCATCATCTCCTGTCCCACCGATGCGTTAGAGATTCGCGATGTACGCAACCTGTTCCGGCCTAATCTGCGGCAGGATGCCGGCCATCTTCTCAAACGAAAATCCCAGATCCCAGCACCCCGGACAGAACCGGCACACCGGCCTGCGGCAGTGCGCCTGAGCGACTGGAATCAAGCAGAAAAGGTTCTGTCCACAAAAGACCTGCAGCGCCAGGCTGAACGCTGCCTCGATTGCGGTGTTCCCGGCTGCCGCAATGCCTGCCCACTGGGCAATTTCATCCCCGACTGGCTGGAGGCTGCTGCCCGTGGGGATTGGAAAAAGGCTGGGGATCTGGCCCATGCAACCTCACCACTACCCGAGGTGTGCGGCAGGATCTGTCCTCAGCACCGCCTCTGCGAAGGGGCCTGCACCCGCACGCAGCTGGAAGGGGCTGTCACTATCGGGGCGATAGAGCGAACCTTGGCCGAACGGGCTCTGGATGAAGGCTGGCGGCCGATCAAACCGGCACAGCATAATGGCCGTAAGGTGACAATCATCGGTGCCGGCCCTGCGGGATTGAGCTGTGCGGAACGATTGAATCGGATGGGTGTGGAAGTCACTGTCTATGACCGGTCAACCAAGATCGGCGGCTTGCTGCAGACAGGTGTTCCCGCATTCAAGCTGGATAAGACCCTGCTGGCGCGCCGGCAGACTCTACTGGAACAGGCCGGCATCCGTTTCTCTCTCGGTCTATCGGTGGACGCTGCGATGTTATCTGATCTGCTAGGACAGAATGACGCCATCTTTCTTGGACTGGGCGCGCAGAAACCACGAACCATCGAACTACCGGGACAGACCCTGCCTGGTGTTGAGCAGGCCCTCAGCTGGCTGAAACGAATCAACGCAGGCGAGCGAGAACCTTTAACTGGTCAACAGCTGCTGGTTCTCGGTGGCGGCGATACCGCCATGGACTGTGCTCGTGCCGCGCTACGTCTGGGTGCAGAGGTAACCGTCGCCTATCGTGGCCCGGAAGCGCGTCTACGCGCCTCCCCCAAGGAGATCACACTGGCCCGTGAAGAGGGTGCCCAATTTCTGTTTAACCATGCCCCACTTGAATGCAAAGGTTCAGGAGGCGTAACCGGAGTACGCTTTGAAACCCACGAAGGGGCCACAATTATTGAAGCTAACCGAGTCATCCTCGCCCTGGGTCAGCAAGCCGACCCCCCCCCCTGGCTGGCCACATTCGACATTGTGACTGAGTCAGATGGCCGCATTCAGGTAGACACACAAGGCCATACCAGCCATCCCAAAATCTGGGCGGGTGGCGACAATACTCTTGGGCCCGATCTGGCCGTCACCGCCATGGCCGCCGGTCGCAAGGCGGCTGAAGGCATGTTGAGCAGTTTCAGTCTGTGGCGACGTATCCGGAAGCAGACATGAAAGGGAGCACTCTCATGATCCTGATCCTCTCTCTGCCGCTGCCGGCCACGGCAAGCCATACCTGGTCGGGTATAGATCTGTGCGAGGTACATAAAGACAAGCTGCCGCCTGGCCTCACTGTCGAATCACTCCCCGACTCCCAATCCCCGGAGGCAAGCTTGCTACAACGATTCTGTACTCAATGCCACAACCTGCCGGGACCGGATCGCCACACGGCGGCCGAGTGGCGCGAGGTGGCATCCAAGATGTTTCTGTTGATGGATGTTTCACACCGTTTTGGGGGATTGATGGGCAGGGTGGAGACCATGCAGAAACAGGAGCAGGAGCGTTTGCTGGCCTATCTGCAGCATCATGCAATGCAGTCGATAGATCAAGAAGCGCCTGCCGATATCCACCGACTCAATCATCCCTGGCTGACGCGCATATGGGTTCTAGGCCCCTTCCTGCTGCTGACGGGATTGGGTCTGCTGCGTTGGTGGAGAAATCGCCACACGGATAAAAACCATGCGTAATCGATTAATACTTCCGCTGATTATCGCCCTGTTGGCTGTTCCGGTGGGGTTTGCTTATGTGCACTGGAGCAAGGGAGGACCCGGAACCGGTCTCTACTCCCGCCACTGGTCACCCGATCCGGTGCAAGGCTATTGGGATCCGGACAACTTCTATCAATCCACCAAGATAGTCGAGGGTGTGTTCAAGGCAGAGCTGTGTATCCAGTGCCATGAGGGGATCACCCCCGGCATCGTTGCCGACTGGCGCGCCAGCCGTCATGCCCAGAGCGAGGAAACGGTCACCTGCAATGCCTGCCACGGCAACAACCATCAACAACTCCGGATGCCCACCCCGGACGTATGCGGCAGTTGCCATGAAAAACAGCATGGCGAATTTCTGGATGAGGCCCGCTACGGTTTCCCTAGTCATGTGCTGGCGATGGATCGGGCGGTGGATGCCAAGCACTTCGTGGACAAGCCCAAGGCCGAAGTCCAATCCTGCGTTCAGTGCCACTCGGTGGCCACCAAGTGTGACTCCTGCCATACCCGGCACCGTTTCGATGCCGCCGAAGCACGCCGCCCGGAGGCCTGCATCACCTGCCACTCAGGACCACCTCACCCCGATGACGAAACCTACTTCGCCTCCGCCCACGGCAAACTCTACCTGGCCGAGGGTAACGGCTGGGACTGGTCAAAACCCCTAACCAAGGGTAACTACAAGGCGCCCACCTGTGCCTACTGCCATATGGATGGCGGTCGCCACCAGGTGGCCCACAAGTCCCTGTGGAAATTTGGCCTGCGAGAGGTCAATCCTCATACATCCAAAAATCAGCTGCTGCGCAAAAAGTGGATCAAGCTGTGTAGTGATTGCCACGACGAGGAAAAGGCCAGGCAGTGGCTGACCGAACTGGATCAGGAACGCAAGCAAGCCTGGAAAAAGCTCTATGCAGCAGAGGATGTTCTCAAGGATCTGCGCAGCGACAATCTGCTTCACCCTGCCGCCGGAGAGCGCCCCCCCTACCCTATGGACTGGCTGGATAGTCTCTGGCCCAGAGAGCGCATCGGTTTCTTTGAAGGCCAGGCATCAGTCTTCTACAACGTCTCCGCCATTGAGCGCGACTACTTCGAGATGTGGTACTTCGACAATCTGGGGGCGTACAAATCTGCCGCCCACGGTCACTCGACAGGGGTTAAGGAAGGACATCGAAAAATGGAGGCATCACTGGATCGCATCGAGACCCAAGCCGACGCGCTGCGCGATCTTGTCGAAGCCGAACAGGAAGCGAAAATCACACCTGAAGGTTCAGGTGATCTTTGGATGAAGGGCGCATACACCGACTACAACCGGGAGCATAATTGATGCCCTATCGAATGAGATCTATTGGTTGGCTTCTGGCTATCCTGATAACGCATCCTGCCTTGGCAGACGAGTCCCTCTCCGCAGGACCATTTACCGAGACCGAGTGCATCACCTGCCACACAGAGCGGAATCCTGAGCTGATCAGGCAATGGCGAGAGGGTCCCCACTCAGCCACTTCAAGGGTCGGTTGCAACAACTGCCACGGCGATCGACACGAAAACTCAGCCATAAAGGCGAGAAAAGATCAAAGTTGTACCGCATGCCACGAAGGCCCCGCCAGCCACAGTTACGCCACATCCAAACACGGCATCATCACACGCCTCGAAGAGGCCCGGCAGGATTGGCGACAACCCTTGCAACGCGGTAACTACCGGACGCCTGGTTGCAGCTACTGCCACCTCCATGGCGGCGACCATGGCGACACCATGGCACCTGCTCGCGGCCCCGAAGTGCGCCAATGGATCTGCACCGGATGTCACAGCCCTCGCTATATTCGTGAGCAGTTTGCCAACGGAAAACGCCAGCTGGAGATTGCCGATCTCAAGCTGACAGAGGGAAAAGCATTGATCGACTCTGCTGATAACGTGCCGCCTGATGCACTGTTAAAACTACGGCAGGGCCTGAGCCACCACCGGCAAAATATCCTCCTGGGAGTCGGGCATCAATCCCCGGATTATCAATGGTGGTATGGTCAACCGGCACTGGATGGCGACCTAATCCGAATTCGCGATGCCATTACCGAGTCCCATCGGCGCAAGACATTAGCAAGGCCGATACAATCAGATCCCCATGCAACTAAAAGCATCAAGCGAGAGAGGCAATAATTTTTGGCTCTTTCTGGAATTAAGTGGGTAGCCGCTCAGCATAAGCCCGCCTCGTAAAGGGTGAGGCCGGTAGATGGGGGAGCTTTCCAACAATCAGTAAGCCACCATGATCGGGCTTCGGAATGTCCTGTAGCCTCTGGCTCTTGCCTTGGCGACCTGAATCAGCGAGTTGATGCCTTCCATACACCCATTACTCAGGTGCAATGTGAATCCATTAAGGATGCCGATGAGATGCCCCTTGATGGTGGTCGCCAGTTTCTTCATCTGGGGGACTCAACATCTGTCTGCACAGCGTGATCACCAGCGTCTCGAAGAACGGAGTAAACCCGGTTGAGGGCGAGCCCAAGGCGCATCAACCTGTGTCGTCTTACCGCACTGCTTACAGCGCACCCGCCGGCAAGTTGGCATGGAGGTAGGCTTCATTGAGGGCGTTGCTCCAGTGCTCCAACCGATCGTCATGCCGATAACCAAACAAAGTTACCCACACAATCTGCGATTGAGCCACAAGTCTTCGTCAATCTTGACAGGACCCGGGAGGATGCGAAGAGCACAACCGCTGTTGATGCACCTAGGGACAAGGAGGCCAAATAAAATGCTTAATGACATTGGGCCTTCATTTGCAAACTTGAAGGCCAATTTAAAACAATTGAGAGGAAAAAATCACATCAAATTCCCGAACTACTTACCGCATTTAAGAATAATTTATGATATGTATCATAAGACAGCCCATTCACCTTGATGCCAAAATTATATTCTCCAGCATTAATAGCGTCAGCAATATAATTGTTTGTGCTCACATCATAATGCGATCCATCATATGTTCTACTTTTGTCTCTTGTAATATATGAGGGTAGAGAAAAATCGTACAATGCAGGGCCAATATTGGAAACAGAATGAATGGCATGGATATAATCATCTAAGGTGCCGTTGTTTTTATATTTATTGATGATGAGCCAAGGACTAATTGGCGGGACGTAAAATACAACCTCAGAATCTTGGAAAGTGTTAGCTAACTTTTCATACCACTTGTAATTACCCTCGAAAAAAACGTTATTTTTTTGGGCGTTGTATTTGTGGTTATTTATGTCTGGGACATAAGGCTGGGTGTCTGGCAGAATGTCTATAGAAAAATCTTTTTTATAATATCTCGGTAGAGGCGACTGTCCAGCAAGCGTACGGAGTGAAAGTTTCAAGGCATCGATTGATAGGTAACTCTGCACAATGGATGGAGGGGATTTTTTCTGGGCGATATAGTCTGGAATCGTCCCTTTGATGTCATTAGTAAAGAAATTGAATCCATCTACTCCGATAATAACCAGTTTTGGTTGGTACCCTCTGTCTTTCAAATAAGTAGCGAAAGAATTAAATTCACCAACCAGCCCCCCAGAAAAAGAAAAGTTAAAGCATGTGTGGCCTTTAATCCTGCTTTCATCAAGTAATGTTGTTCTGGAACTACCAAAGATATAGCAATCATAATCATGTGGATTTTTTAAAAAACGATTCATTTTGGAAAGGCGCTCATTAAATACGTAATTCTGATGTGTGACTACGTTTCCTTTGAGATACCAGAGTGGGTCCAGTGTGCAGTTTATAATAAAAACGCAATATAAGATTAGCCCTATTATTGTTGACAGAAATAACATGTATTGTTTAGAAGCCAGGGTTAACATGTTTAATCCTCAAAACTGAAAATATAGGAACTCGGAAACCTGAGAAAGACTTAGTAGAGAAGAAGCGCCCAAAATGGCAATCCATACAGACCATGCCACATTTGGCCTCCAATAAAATTTTCGATTCAATGATTGCAATAAAACAGGCTTGTCTGTGCGCCAGGAATATCCGTATGCTGGCCGATATTTTGCGAATAATTGCTGCGTGTTGGGTATAAACCAGACAATTGCCGTAAGGGCAAAGAACATCAATATTACCTTGATATCGCTCGCTGAAATCGATGGCCCATTAAATTGAAACCCCATAAAAACCAGGAGGTCTCCAATAAATCCAAGATTCTCACTTGGCGTGTGAGGAAGATTGGTGAACCCTTTTAGGATTTGCATTGCGCCATCAAACGATTCTGCGCGAAAAAATATCCAAGCAAACATCACAAGAAATAGCGTGACAATACGCGAGATAGCAACAGACCACCACTTATTGATACGTCGCTTCCAAATTTTCTGCCATCCATGATTGACGATCAAGTAGAAGCCATGCAATGCCCCCCAAAAAACGAACGTCCAACCGGCGCCGTGCCAAAGCCCCCCAAGAAGCATGGTGGCCATTAAATTTATATGCCGTCTAGAACGCCCCTTTCTATTCCCTCCCAAAGGGATATAAATATAATCTCTCAGAAATCTGGATAGAGTAATATGCCATCTACGCCAAAAATCAATGATATTTTCTGCTTTGTAGGGGGAATTGAAGTTCAAAGGGAGGCGAATACCAAACAGTCTTGCAATTCCAACTGCCATGTCAGAATAGCCTGAAAAATCAAAATATAGTTGGAATGTGTAGGCAATAACTCCTTCCGCAACCTCAAAAAAATGCAGTACCTCGCCATTCTCGGCAGCACTAAAAACCGGAGAAGCTAGAACGGACAAATTGTCGGCAATAACTACTTTTTTGAATAGCCCGACTAAAAAAATCGATATTCCTATTGTAATGTTGAAATGGTTGAGCTTGTAGGTCTTGCCCTCCTTAAACTGAGGAAGCATCTCTTTGTGGTGGACAATGGGACCTGCTATTAGTTGTGGGAAAAATGTGACAAATAAGCAGTAGTCAAGAAAATTGTATTCCTTGACTTCACCTTTCCATGCGTCTACCAAGTAAGCTATTTGCTGAAATGTAAAGAAAGATATTGCAAGAGGCAAAACTATGCTTTCTATCTGGATGTCAGATAAACCTGTCCTGTTTATCGTATCCATGAAAAAGTTGACGTATTTATAATAGCCCAACAGCAAAATGTTGGCGACCACCCCAATGGCCAAAACAATATTTTTTAACTGACCTTTGGTTGCGGAGGCAGATAACAAAACTCCTAGTGAATAATTTACAAGAATAGACCCAACAATTACCCACAAATAGGCTGGATTCCAGTACCCATAAAAAAACAAAGATGCTAACACTAACCATGAAGTTGCGATTCTAAAGTAGCCACGATTGCCAATAAGATAAAAAACAATCGCTGCGATTGGCAAGAAGGCGAAAATAAAAAATGGCGAATTAAATAACATCTGATTTTAACAACTACAGTCACTTAGCGATGATGGATGATATTGCGGCCAGGCCTATGATTTATGGTTTTTCCTATGTGTAACTATCCACCGCCTCCTTGAACGCTTTACTCAGTGATACTGCCTTGTGCACCAGGTTGTAATGACAGGCAATACAGGTTTTCTTTTCCTCATGGTTGCCTTATGGTCACGTTCCCCTCATTTTTGTCAGGGTTTTACTGCCTCCCAGACCTGCCAGGCGCGGCAGTTCTTACTGTCGTTGATAAGCATCCGCAGGCATACCTTCTCGGCCATGGCGGAGAGGCACCCCACCATGGCCTCCGGTTTGTTCCTGTCGTGGGAGTATTCTCCGATCAGATCCTTCGTCCCCATGATGTGATTCAGGAAAAATTCCTATTCCTATCCTTCAAGCGCTGCCGCCACACTACTTCCGCAGGCGGTAATAACCAGGATCTGTGTCATGCGTTTCATGACATCTCCTCTGTCGCTTGTTTTTCTAAAACAGAATCAGGCAATATTTATACCAACCCGTCATTGGGAAATAATATCGTAAGATCAATAGGATGCGAGCTATACACGGGGCGGCGGCGCATGGGCCTGTAACTGAAAGATGACAAGTGTGGGGCTACGTCACATA